>Ga0206976_1059_pt1 | contig 38064 bp, 30 predicted proteins | sample Alteio_BWOrgHeat_82_FD_152926 | JGI IMG/M metagenome (GOLD analysis project Ga0206976, IMG submission 152926) | Enriched cells from forest soil in Barre Woods Harvard Forest LTER site, Petersham, Massachusetts, United States -... | ecosystem: Environmental > Terrestrial > Soil > Temperate forest >... | reverse complement strand
CCGCGAAGTCCGTCCGGTCAAAGCGCAATCCGCCGCTTAGCGTCAGGTTTTTAAACTTCTTTTCCAATATGGCATACCCTCCCATTTCAAAATTGGTGTAGTTGGGTATTTCATAATCAGGCACATACGGTGCAGGCGGCGCGGCACCATTACGCTGAAATTCGTAAAGACCGTTGATGCCTGCGGTCAGTTTCAGCCCTGAACTATCGCCCGCAATCTGGTACTTGAACGAAAAAGGTATATCGTTCACCAGCAAATTGCCTGAGCCGAAACTCCCGGTATCAATATCATGGTGAACACTCCTGGTAAACCCAATATCTAACCCTAATTTGCCTTTGCCTGCATTAAGGCTATTTTGCCACCAGGCCTGGTATTCGCCCAAAATCTTATCGCTGGCTACGGTAGCGTTGTACGATAAAAAATCAGGCCTCGTGGGGTATATCTTTCCGTTCTGCGGAAAATCAAACATAAAGCGCCCCGTACTGTCGCGGTTGCCGTCCGGCAATTCTATCCTGCGGTGCAGCGCGCTTAGGGTAAGGCGCGAATAGCCCCATGAGCGGTTGATGCCGAGGACTAACCTGCCGTTTACCTGGTTCCAGGCGGTTCCCCAAACATAGCCATCCTTAGGGTTGGAGTAACTGTGCGCTTCTTCGCCGCTTGCCTGTAGTCCCCAAACAAAACCATTATGGTTTCCTGCCAGGTTCAAGGAGGTTCCCAGGTAGCCGTTATTGGTATGATATTCGGTAAGAACGCTGCCCACAACCGTTCCGTTTTGTGGTAGCGGAGCTGATTTAAAACTGATCACACCTGCTTCCGCGCTGGCGCCATATTGCAGCGAAGCCGGGCCCCTTATAACTTCAGCATCATGCACCGCATAAGGATCTATCAGTATGCCATGATCGTCGCCCCATTGAAAGTCTTCCTGCGGCACACCGTCCATTAGAGTCAATACACGGTCAAATCCCAAACCGTTGATCTGTGGCTTAGTGGTGCCTGATCCTTCCGTAGTTTCGTTGACGCCTGGTTGTAAGGCTACCAGATCAATAGCTGTATTGGCAACCCCCTCCAATATCATTTTATGGCTAACTACCGTAATGGGGATGGTGGCGTGCTGCCGCGTGGTCGTATTAACCAATGAGGTAACGATCACATCAGAAAGTTCATAATTCGAGGCCGATAGTTTAAAATCGACAGAATAAGTATTAGCGAGGTCAATCAATTTAGTCACGCTGGCATAGCCTATCATACTTACCTGTATCAGGTATTCCCCTTTAGGTAGTTGTTTTAATATATATATACCGTTATCATCGGTACTTGTACCGACCTTCAGATCGGGGATTGTGATGGTTACTCCCGCTAAGGGTAAACCGGTGGTCTTGTCAGTTATTTTACCGGTAACCTGCCTGGTTCCGGTTACCGTTTTCGCCATAACCGGCAGGCAAACAGACAGCAGTATTAAAATATAAAATAGCTTAGTAAAGCGTATTTTAGTTTTCATAAAATCGGATTAAAAAATAAAAAAGTCAATGCCGTCCTTTATTGAGGAAGCACATTCAAATAAGAAAAAAAGAAAAAAGTGAGGACTACCCTAACTGCGGAGGATGAAAAATAGCATCGTTGCTCTGTGGAAGCCCTATACAGTTATTGGGGATGGGTATCACCTGTAATAACTGCGTATAGAATTTGAACTCGGTGATAACATCGCAATAAGATTCCTGGATCATGCTTTTTTGCGCCTCGCGTTCAGCAGCATTTTGCTTTTCTTCGGCCTGTTTAAGCCTTTTGATCAGGTAGCATTTACCGTTGCAATGCATCCACGGCTTGTTGCGGTTTTCGCAAAGTTTAACGGTGATGTAATTCTTATTCAGCTCGTAACCGGCGTAAATAAAAAAGCGCGAAAAACTACAGCTGATGATCGAAAAAATGAGGAGTATGGCTGTTAGTTTATACTTCATGCGTTGCAGCGCAAAGGTAGCCGCAATATTTTGATTTGCAAATATTACGTTAACCGAATGGTGCCAAGTTGCCCTATCAACAAAAAAAACCTGCTCATGGGCAGGTTTTCTCATTATAAAAAGTCTGAGGTTGAATTACTTATTGTCGCGTTTAAGCGTGGTATGAAATTTCATTCCATTAGCATCTACATCCAGGCCTACCGAATCAGCGGCAGCATAAAATTTACCGCTATGTTTAAAGTCGGCGCCGTTTAGTGAAACGTTAAATGAAAAAGTATCCCCGGTGATCTTCCCATCGGTAATAGCGATATCGCCCTGGGGCGTGGTGGCAGTACCGGTTAGTGTAGCCCCATCTGCTTTAAGTACGTAATTAAGTGGTACCTGGTTCCCATCAGGTGTAGTGAGGGTACCAACCCATTTGCCGGTCAGGTCGCCTATTGCAACAGCAAGGCAAATCATAAAGCAGCATACCAATGCTGTAGTAGTAAGAATTTTTCTTTTCATGTTAGTTAGATTATTTATTATCGCGTTTAAGAGTGGAGTGCATGATCATACCCTGGTAGTCAATATTTAAACTGATGGAATCACCGGCGCTGAAATATTTCCCGCTATTAATAACTTTCACGCCGCCCACATCAACAGCAAAGGTAAGGCTGTCGCCTTTTACCTTTCCATCGGTCAGGTCAACAGGGCCTTGTGGCGACTGGCCAGTGCCGGTCAGCTTATCATTATCAATTTTAAAGGTGTAATTAAGCGGGTATTGATTGCCGTCGGGTGCGGTCAAAACGCCGGCCCATTTGCCATTCAGGTCAGCAAAATAGGCAAATGCAGCTATAAAGCAGCATACCAATGTTGTTGTAATGAAGATCTTTCTTTTCATGTTCTAAGCTTTTGTATGAGTTTATGTTTTTCTTTACTAAGATGTTTAAACCCGCGTTTATGTTACAGTCAGTAAACACATAAATGTATGATTATTATTACAATGCAAAATAAACATATAGTTAAATTTTTATTGGTTGGATCAGGATAAAATCACCCGTTCAAAATCGCTCATTTATCTTTTCTTTTGGTAAATATTGCCTGTATATTTGAATCGTTACCCTGACAGGTATTTCAGTGCCTGTATTAATCGGGGTAAATTCCGGCATGAAAAAAATAAGTATCCTGTTATTTGTTTGTTTTAGCCTTGGCGCTTATGCGCAACAGGATTATCCCATCAAGCCTGTCCCTTTTACCAGTGTAAAATTGAGCGACCAATTCTGGACACCGCGTATCGAAACCAACCGTACGGTAACTATACCTGCCTCATTTGCACGTTGTGAGAGCACAGGCCGGGTAAAGAACTTTGTACTGGCTGCCACACATACCGGCAAATTTTGCAGCGTTTATCCTTTTGATGACACCGATATTTATAAAACAATAGAAGGTGCATCCTACTCCCTGGCAGAGCACCCTGATCCAAAGCTATCCGCCTATTTGGATTCGCTGATCGCCATAATTGGTAAGGCGCAGGAACCCGATGGCTATCTCTACACCGCGCGGACTATCGACCCATTGCACCCGCATGAATGGTCAGGTGCGGAAAGATGGGTGAACGAACAAAAAAGTAGTCATGAGTTATACAACTGCGGCCATCTGTATGAGGCGGCTGCCGCGCATTATATGGCTACCGGCAAACGCAATTTCCTCAACATCGCTCTAAAAAATGCCGACCTGCTGGTACGCACATTCGGCCCCGACAAAAAACACGTAGCCCCCGGTCACGAAATTGTGGAAATGGGTTTGGTAAGATTGTACCGCATCACGGGCAAAAAGGATTATCTCAACCTGGCTAAATTCTTCATCGATCAGCGCGGTATCAAACAGTACGATGCCAAAAGCAAAAACGAATGGGAAAACGGCATGTATTTCCAGGACAATAAGCCCGTGATACAGCAGGATGAAGCCGAGGGCCATGCCGTTAGGGCGATGTACCTGTATTCGGGCATGGCTGATGTTGCCGCTTTAACAGGTGATACCGCTTACCTGGCCGCTATCGACAAGATATGGAACAACATGGTAGGCAAAAAGATGTACGTGCAGGGCAGCATTGGCGCAGTAGGTGATGGCGAGCGTTTCGGCGATAATTACGAGCTGCCCAACGCCACCGCCTACAACGAAACTTGCGCGGCTATTGGCAGCGTTTTCTGGAACCAGCGTATGTTCCTGCTTCATGGAGATTCCAAGTATATTGATGTGATGGAAAAAACCTTGTATAACGGGTTAATATCAGGTGTTGGATTGGATGGTAAATCATTTTTCTACACCAACGCCATGCAGATCAAAAATAATTTTTCGGGAGCCGATACGGAGCCGGAGCGTTCAGGATGGTTTACCTGTTCCTGCTGCCCGACTAATGTGGTAAGGCTGATCCCATCGATCCCCGGCTATATTTATGCCGAAAAGGGTAACGCGGTTTATGTGAATCTGTTTATCAGCGGTACAGGTAATTTAATGGTTAATAATAAAGCCGTAACCATCACCCAGCAAAATAACTACCCCTGGGATGGCGGCCTGAATTTCACCATCGACCCATCAGAAAAGAAATTCGATATGGATCTGAATGTCCGTATCCCCGGCTGGGCACAAAATGATGCGATACCATCCGACCTCTATAGCTATGATAAGAAGTCGGCACAACAAGTGGAGATCAAGATAAATGGCCTGCCGGTTAATTATCAAATGCAAAAAGGCTATGCGGTGATCAGCAGGAAATGGAAAAAGAATGATAAGGTAGAGGTACTGTTGCCGATGGAAGTGCGCCGGGTGGTAGCCAATACCAAAATACAGGATGATAATGGCAAGGTTGCCCTGCAAAGGGGCCCGATCATGTATTGCGCCGAATGGAAGGATAATAACGGCCAGGCAAGTAATATCCTGGTACCAAAGGACGCGGTTTTTAAACCCGTATATGAAGCTGGTTTATTAAACGGCGTAATGGTATTAAAAGCTGATGTGAAAAGTGTTAATATTGACGCCACCGGGCAGAATATAAGCACCCAAACCGCTACCTTAACCGCCATACCCTATTATTCCTGGGCCAATCGTGGCAAAGGCGAAATGACCGTATGGTTTCCGGAGCAGGTGAAGTATGTGGATTTGCTGACTAAATAAAATAATGCAAGGCGTGTCGACTCACCCCCTGCCCCCTCTCTCCTTCGGAAAGAGGGGGTTTAAAAAAGAAAAAAACAAAAACCCTCTTTGCGAAGCAGAGAGGGTGGTCGAGCGAAGCAATGACCGGGTGAGTCAAATGGGCGACATGCTATTGTAAATGCTAATTACTGATACGTTAAACCAATTATAAATGAGAATAAAAATTTACATACTGATCATCCTCCTGGCATCGCCCTTTTTTAACGCTTCGGCACAGGATATTTCCTTAACACAAGGCTGGCGGTTCAAGATTGGCGACTCAACCGCCTGGTCCTCCCCGCAATACAATGATAACGGCTGGAAGTCGGCCAATGTCAGCATCCCCTGGGAGGAGCAGGGCTATCCCAACACGGATGGCTTTGGCTGGTATCGCGTTCATGTCACCATTCCCTCATCCTTAATAGAAAAAGCGTTCCTGAAAGATAGTGTTCATTTCGATCTCGGCTACCTTGACGATGGCGGCGAGGTTTACCTGAACGGCAAGCTGGTCTATAAAAATTATAAAGACGGCAGCGAGATCAAACACGGTTTTTATGGGCCGGGTTCTTTTTCGTTGGTAGCTAATGATCCTGTTATACTATGGAACAAAGAAAATATAATAGCCGTGCGGGTATTTGATACCGGTGGCGCAGGTGGTGTTTATGGCGATAAATTCGACATCAAAATGGTGGATGTAATGGATAACGTATCCATCAATACCGATGCCGATTTTATTTATGGCGACAAAAGCCTAAGCAAGGTGATCAGGCTTAAAGTAAGCGGCGGCAGTTATAGGTACAATGGTAAACTTGATTTTAAATTGACTGATCCCGAAGCGGATACCATTGTTTATCAAAAAACCAATAATGCTGATTTTTCTGCGAATAGCCCGTTCACCTATACATTTACAGTAGCCCGATTAGACAAGAAATCATACGTGCTGTCCTATACCTTCACTGATACCAAATCAGGTAAGCAAATCAGTAAAAGTGAAGGTACGCCCTATATTCTGACCCCATCAGTAAAAGCGACACCGCGTATCAATGGGCCGGATGTTTTCGGCGAGCGCCCGGGTAATCCGTTTTTATATAAAATTCCCGCTACAGGTCAAAAACCACTTGTTTATAAAGTTACCGGTCTACCTAAAGGATTAAAATTGGATGCAGCGACGGGTATCATAACCGGCGCAGTGAGTGACAAGGGCGAATACCCGGTTGCCTTTACTGTAAGCAACAAGCTGGGCCACGATACTAAAAAGTTTATCATCAAAATAGGTGATGTGATCGGGTTAACACCTGCTTTGGGTTGGAATAGCTGGAACGCCTGGGGGTTGACGGTAAACGATCAGAAAGTACGCACATCGGCTAATGCTATGGCTGATAAATTAAGCTCGCACGGCTGGACTTATATCAATATCGATGACGGCTGGGAAGCGCCCCATCGTAATGCCGATAGCAGTATTTCGCCTAATCAAAAATTCCCGGATATGAAGGGTTTGACGAATTATGTGCATAGCCTCGGTTTGCGGATGGGCATTTATTCTTCACCCGGTCCGCGCACTTGTGGCGGCTATTTGGGAAGCTGGCAGAATGAGGACCAGGATGCCAAAACTTATGCAGATTGGGGTATCGATTATCTGAAATATGATTGGTGTTCCTACTCGCAGGTTACTTCTCCAAGCCCAACTTTGGCAGATTTTAAAAAACCATACCAGGTAATGCGGGCCTCCTTAGATAAAGTTCACCGCGATATCCTGTTCAGCTTTTGCCAGTATGGTATGGGCGATGTATGGAACTGGGGAACAGAAGTAGGAGGCAATAGCTGGCGCACTACAGGCGATATTGAGGATACCTGGAAAAGCCTGTCGTCAATTGGTTTCAGCCAGGATAAAACCGCAGTTGGCGCCCAGCCAGGCCATTTTAACGATCCCGATATGCTGGTTGTTGGTAAAGTAGGCTGGGGCGATAGTCAGCATAATACAAGGCTGACACCCGATGAGCAATACACCCACATCAGTTTATGGAGCCTGTTATCCGCGCCGTTATTGATCGGTTGTGACATGGGACATTTGGATGCGTTTACGCTGAATTTATTGACTAATGACGATGTATTAGCCATAGACCAGGATGCCCTGGGCAAGGAAGCAAGGCAGGTAATAAAGAAAGACGATTATCAAATTTGGGCAAAGCAGTTGGAGAATGGCAAGGCAATCGGCATATTCAATACTTCGGATAAGTATCAAACCATCACTTTAGATGCGAATGATGATCTGCTCAAAGGCTATGTTAAAATGTTCGATGTTTGGACACAGACATCAATTATTGGGGCGCATAATAAATTTACTTTTAAAATTCCGCCGCATGGGGTTAAACTCATCCGGCTTTTATAAAATAATTAAACACAATTAAATTCCCCCTTTAGGGGGTTAAGGGGGCTATATGAAAATTATATGGAAAGGGGTATTCCCCGCGGTTACCACCAAGTTTACGGATAATGATGAACTTGACTTTGAAGCATTCGATCACAACATCAGCGCGCAGTTAGAGGCGGGTGTAGATGGTTTTATTTTAGGCGGATCATTGGGCGAAGCCAGTGTGTTGAGTGATGAAGAGAAATTCGCCTTGCTAAAACATACGATTGAATTTGTTGATGGCAAAGTGCCGGTGCTGTTAAACATCGCGGAGCAAACTACAAAAGCTGCGGTGACCTGTGCCCAAAAAGCGTTAGAATATGGCGCGAGCGGTTTAATGCTGCTGCCACCCATGCGTTACAAATCAGATGATGACGAAACGATTGCCTTTTTAACAGCGGTTGCCAAAAGTACGCCGCTACAGATCATGATCTATAATAACCCGGTGGATTATAAGATAGAAGTGACTTTGGATATGTTTGAACAACTGGCAAAATACGATAACATAGAAGCCATCAAAGAATCGACCAGGGATGTATCCAACGTTACCCGCCTCATCAACCGTTTCGGCGGCAGGTTCAAGATCATGACCGGGGTTGATCCTATAGCTATGGAAAGCCTGGTAATGGGTGCAGATGGTTGGGTAGCCGGTTTGGTGGATGCATTCCCTAAAGAAACCGTAGCTATATATCGTTTAATTAAAGCCAAAAGAATCGATGAGGCACTGGCTATTTACCGCTGGTTTTTACCGGTGCTTGAATTGGATATCCATCCAAAACTGGTGCAGTATATTAAACTGGCCGAGGTGGCAACAGGTATCGGTACAGAGAATGTCCGTGCACCACGTTTAAAGATTCAGGGTGCCGAAAGAGAGAGGGTATTGAAGATCATCAATGATGCGCTTGCTGTAAGGCCAACTTTACCGGAAGGTAGTTGGGGGAGAGTAAGTGAAATGCATACGGCATAAAGCTTTGTGTTTCTCTGTGAAAACCTCAGTGCACTTTGTGGTTAATTTTTTACCACAGAGTGCACAAAGAAAATACACAAAGTTCACAGAGATATTTTGAATGATAATGATATAGAACAAAACATTTGAAATATCACTTTGAATGAAAAAGAATCTATGGAAACAGCAAATTTAATAGGATACCAATATACAACCCCTAACGGCAAAGCCTTTAAAGCTATTGACCCATCTTCGGATACGGAATTGCTGGGAGATTTTTACCCCGCCAGTTTAGCTGATGTTGATGCCGCTTTAAACCTTGCTGAAAAAGCTTTCGGGGTCTATCGCTATATCGATAATAAAATAAAAGCAGCCTTTTTACGCAGCATAGCCGATGAGATCAATGCGATAGGTGATGAACTGATCGAACGCGCGATGGCTGAAAGCGGTTTGCCCCAAGCCCGTTTACAGGGTGAGCGCGGACGGGCAACAGGTCAATTAAATTTATTTGCCGACCTGGTGGAAGAAGGTTCGTGGGTGGAAGCGGTGATCGACAATGCTTTGCCGGATAGGAAACCTGCCGGCCGCCCGGATATCCGTAAAATGCTGATCCCCGTTGGGCCGGTAGTGGTATTTGGTGCGAGTAATTTCCCGCTGGCATTTTCTGTTGCCGGTGGCGATACCGCCTCGGCATTAGCTGCAGGTTGCCCGGTGGTGGTGAAGGCGCACCCTGCACATCCGGGTACAAGTGCGCTGGTTGCGGAAGCCATCAAAAAAGCAGCCGAAAAACATGAACTGCCGGAAGGTGTTTTCTCCATCCTGTATGACGATGGTTATGCCATCGGGGAAGCATTGGTAAAACACCCCAAAACCAAGATCGTCACTTTCACCGGTTCTTATAAAGGTGGAACGGCCCTGCTTAAACTGGCTCAGCAACGTGAATCACCAATTCCCGTATTTGCCGAAATGGGCAGCATTAACCCGGTCATATTATTGCCGGACGCTTTAGAAAACAGGTATACCGAAATTGCTGAACAATATGCGGTATCTATTACCTTGGGAACCGGGCAGTTTTGTACCAATCCGGGTTTACTGTTAGCGGTAAAATCAGATGGGTTGAATAAATTCAAAAATGCATTGAGTGAAGCTATCGGCAAGATCGATTCTTCAACCATGTTGACCCCCGGTATCTGCAAAAATTATTCGGCTTTATCAGAAGATATGATGAACCAGGAAGCGGTATCGATCATTGGTAGGGGTAAGCTGAATGCAGATAAAGCTAACCAGGCGCAACCTATGGTAGTTGAAGTAAACGCTTCATCGTTTTTGGTCAACCCAAAACTAAGAGAGGAAGTTTTCGGCCCGTATTCATTACTGGTAGTGGCCGATTACGAGGTGCAATTGCAACAGGTTTTAGATGCCTTGCAGGGACAGTTAACTGCAAGTATTGTGGCTGATGAAACTGATCTGAAGAAATACAAAACACTCATTCAAAACATCACTAATATAGCAGGCCGGGTGATGTTAAATAATGTACCTACAGGGGTTGAAGTGGTACACGCCATGCAGCATGGCGGGCCTTTTCCGGCAACATCTGATAGTAGGTTTACTTCTGTTGGTACAGGTGCTATCAAACGTTTTGTGAGGCCGGTAAGCTGGCAAAACTGGAATCATGACCTGTTGCCCGATGAATTGAAAAATGAAAACCCGCTAAAAATTTGGCGTTTGGTAGATGGTAAATATATTAAGGAGTAGTGAGTGATGAGTTTTGAGTAGTCAGTACCTGCTTCTTACTCAAAACTTAAAGCTCAATACTCAAAACTAAAAAAATGGCGAGCAAAACTTTTTTCTGCATAGATGCGCATACCTGCGGTAACCCGGTAAGGCTGGTGGCTGGCGGCGGCCCAAATTTGACGGGCAACAATATGAGCGAAAAGCGCCAGCATTTTTTAAAGGAATACGACTGGATACGCAAAGGCCTGATGTTTGAACCGAGGGGGCATGATATGATGTCGGGCAGTATTTTGTACCCGCCGCATGACCCGGCAAATGATGTGGCCGTATTGTTTATCGAAACCAGCGGCTGCCTGCCGATGTGCGGGCACGGTACTATCGGCACCATCACTATTGCAATTGAGGAAGGATTGATCATCCCAAAAACACCCGGCATCGTGCGTATGGAGGCGCCCGCCGGCTTAGTAATGATAGAATACAAACAGGAGGGGAGCAAAGTAAAATCAGTTAAGCTGACTAATGTGCCTGCTTACCTCGCAGCCCAAAATTTAGAAATAGAATGCCCTGACCTCGGAACGCTCATCTTCGATGTAAGTTACGGCGGTAACTTTTACGCCATTGTTGACCCGCAGCCAAACTTTACGGGTTTGGAAAATTATAGCGCAGATCAACTCATCTCGTGGAGCAGGGTGATAAGACAAAGGATCAACGAGAAATATACTTTTGTCCATCCTGAAAATCCAACCATTAATACCTGCACGCATATCCTTTGGGATGGTGCTACCATATCCCCCGAAGCTACTGCCCGCAACGCGGTTTTTTATGGGGATAAAGCCATCGACCGTTCACCCTGCGGTACAGGTACATCGGCCCGTATGGCGCAATGGCACGCAAAGGGGAAATTGAAAAAAGGCGATACATTTATACACGAAAGCATTATCGGCAGCCAGTTTATTGGCCGGGTGGAGGATGAGGTGAGCATTGGCGAAATACCGGCCATTATCCCAAGCATCGAAGGTTGGGCGAGAGTGTTTGGCTACAATACGATCAAGATAGATGATGAGGACCCGTATGCGTATGGGTTCCAGGTAATATAGGGCCCCATCAACCTCTCCGCTGGTTAGCGGGAGGCTTAACCATGGTGGGCTAATTAATGGATCTTATAATTAAAAAGTCCCCCTTTAGGGGGCAGGGGGTATGAAAGTAATTATAATCGGTGGTGGCATTATTGGTTTATTCTCAGCCTACTATTTGCACAAATCGGGCTGGGAAGTGGAGATATTGGACAAGGGCGACTTGTCGGATAATTGCTCGTACGGCAACGCCGGGATGATCACGCCGAGCCATTTTGTGCCACTGGCAGCGCCCGGTATGGTAGAGCAGGGCATCCGCTGGATGTTTAACAGCAAAAGTCCGTTCTATGTAAAACCGTCATTGGATGCCCAACTTTTTGGCTGGGGATTGAAGTTTTTAAAAAGCGCCACCAAAAAGCATGTGGATAGGTCGGCCGGGGCACTGCGGGATATATCTATGCTGAGTAAAACGCTGTTCAAAGAGTTTGAGCAGGATACCAATATCGATTTTGGTTTGGAAGATAAGGGTATCCTGATGCTCTTTAAAACTCCGAAGATGGTAGAAGAGGAACAGCACCTGGCGGAGCATGCCACCAATCTCGGCCTTGATGCTCAATATTTAAGCCCGGAGGAATGCCAAAAACTACAGCCTGATATCGAGCTGGACATTTTAGGTGCGGTGCATTATCATTGCGATGCGCATTTATATCCTAATAAGTTAATGGCTGGCTTGATCAAATACCTCGATAATGCCAAAGGCGTAAAAATCCACCGAAATACGGAAGTGGTTAAGATAGATCATCAGAGTAATAAAATAACCTCGGTAAGCAGCATTGAAAAAGAGTTTAAGGGTGACGCATTTGTAGTTGCCGGGGGCTCCTGGTCGCCGGGTATCGCTAAACTAATCGGCTTGAAAGTGCCGTTGATGCCGGGCAAAGGGTATTCTTTTATGGTGAAGCAAGATCCATCAAAACAAATGACCATACCTTCTATATTATGCGAGGCACGGGTAGCCGTTACGCCAATGAACGGCAGCATACGCTACGGTGGTACCATGGAAGTTGGAAAGATCAATGATCAAATAAATATGAACAGGGTTAAAGGCATTGTAGAATCGGTGCCCAAATACTTTCCTGGTTTTAAGCCGGAGGTCCCGCAAAAAAAGGATATCTGGTTTGGCTTCCGACCGGTATCGCCGGATGGCATGCCTTATATCGGCCTTTCGGATAAATATAAAAACCTGGCTATTGCTACGGGCCATGCCATGATCGGGCTGAGTCTTGGTCCGGCCACGGGTAAGCTGGTCGATGAGCTATTGAATGGAACTAAAACTTCGATGAATATCAGCCCGTTTTTGGTGGAGAGATTTCAATAGTGGGGTTTTTTAAAATCACCGGTATCCATCAAATTATCGTCTAAAAAAATCGCTTACAACAAAGCCACTTATTACCCATTATTCCCGTATGTAATGGTGTATCGCAACGTAATTTTTTTTGAGTAATATTGATAGGGATTTACTTCCTGCGTTTTTACTCCAATAACCTAATTTGTTGGATACCAACGGCAATGAAAGCGTATCAGTTGATTTTTTTGTTCCTGGTCTTAATATGCTTGTTGGGTGTACCTGTTTGTCATGCACAGGCCCCGGTGATCACGCCTAAACCCGGCCCCATTGTATTGCATCTGGATGCTACCGGCAATTACCCGGTACAGATAAGTGATGTAGCTACGGTAAGCGGCACCAATAATACAGTCAGTATTTCACCAACCAGTTTTGATTGTTCAAGCGTAGGCGCACAAACTGTAACTGTTAATGCTATCAATACTACAGACAACGATCCGGTTTTAAAGTTAAATTTCCCGTCCGGGATAATTACAGATCCTTCGGGGAATATTTATATAACAGATTCGGGTAACGACCAGGTTAAAAAGATCACCCCGGCGGGTATAATATCTGTTTTTGCAGGTTCGGGGCTACCCGGCGCGGCTGACGGGATTGGTACAGCTGCCAGTTTCAACCGGCCTACTGGGATGGCTATTGATGCAAAAGGAAATATTTATGTTGCCGATTCGGATAATAATATGATCCGGGAAATTACCCCTGCGGGGCAAGTAAGCACCGTGGCGGGAAATGGTAAAAAAGACTATCACGACGGTTTGGGACCCGAAGTTAGTTTTGCCAATCCTTCATCAGTTATTGTTGATGCTTTGGGGAATATTTTCGTAGTAGATACAGACAATAACCGGATCAGGGAGATCCAAGCCGGCGGGTACGTTTTAACTTTTGCCGGTAATGGCCAATACAGCGCATTGGATGGGCAGGGTACCATTGCAGGTTTTTATAATCCGCATGGCATCACCATTGATAAAGCAGGTTATTTATATGTCACCGATGATAACGACAGGATCAGAAAGATAAGCCCTACTGGTTTGGTAACTACGCTTGCTGGGAGCAGTTTGGGATTTAACGATGGCTTTCAAACTGAAGCGAAGTTTTTTTTTCCTAACGGCATTACGATCGACGCCTCGGGTAATTTATATGTGGCAGATACAAACAATAACAGGATACGGAAATGCACTCCCGGCGGGCTTGTCTCTACTTTTGCAGGCGATGGCTCCAATGCTTCTACAGGTGAGCCAATCGGAATTATTGCCGATGCTTCCGGTAGTTTGTATATCACCGAACCACTTGATAATAAGATAAAAAAGATATCACCTCAGGGGGTAGTAATTACGCTGCAGTTAGTTGGCGTTAATGAAGCAAATGCGCAATCAGTCAGTTTATCGGTGCCGGTAACTGTATTGAGCCAGCCTGTTATTACTTCTGTTTACAATAATATCACCGTTTTGGCTTATGGAGATTGTACTCCAACACTTCCTGATTATACTACCAGCGTTACTACCACCGACAACTGCCAGGGCAGCGCCGTTACGTTTACCCAGGTACCGGCTGCAGGCACCCCGTTATCTGTTGGCGTTCCTGTAAATGTCAGTTTAACTGCTACCGATGCTTCAGGCGGTACGGCAAATGTCACATTCAACGTAAGTGTGGTCAGTTCAAACAGTAATCCCGTGAGTTTTAATAATAACCCGTCTATATTTGCCGGAAGCGGGGTGCGATTAAATCCCATAATAAGTGGTGATATAATAGGGTATAGCTGGTCGCCGGCTATTGGCCTGAGTGATGCAAACATTAAAAACCCAATAGCTAACCCAGCTGTTACAACAACTTATACACTTACAGTTACTTCGGCCGGTGGATGCACGGCGAGCGCCGACGTCACTGTAAATGTGCTTCCGCAGATAGCCATACCCAATGCTTTTACACCGAACGGGGATGGAATCAATGATCTTTGGAATATTGCAAACTTAAGTGATTACCCTGCCTGTACGGTAGACGTATTTAATCGCAATGGGCAATTAGTCTTTCATTCTCTCGGTTACGGCAAGCCCTGGACCGGAACATATAATGGCAGTCCCCTGCCAACAGGTACCTATTATTATGTTATCGATTTGAAAGATGGCAGAAAAAAACACGCGGGGGCGGTAACTATTATCAAGTAAAATTAATTCCCCGGAGTTTTATAGTAGTAAATAGGCGCGAAAACGCCCTCGCTGGTAGTATAGTAGCCCTTTCCGTCAGGAGTAAAGCCAATAGCTTCGCCTTGTTTTTCAGCCTCGTAAGGCAATTCAGACGGTTTCCTTTGCATGGTTTTCCATACAGGCTCATTGTCCTTGCGTTTCCAGTAGTACACTTTAACGTAATCCTTCAAAAGCACCTGTTGCCCGTCTTTTGAAATATCGCCGGCGGTGATCCATTTAAATGGCTTGAAACCATTAAAATATAATTTGCAGCGCTTGGTAAGCAGCAGGGTGTCATTGGCCTTATAAATTAAAGGGGTGGTATATACCGTTACCGAATCGGTACGTTTTGAAACAATATAGATCAATTTTTCAATCGGGTCTATCATCAGCGTTTCAGCATCACGCGGGCCATCGGGATATTTAAGATGTATGGGTACCGCATTGGCCTTTACGACACTATCCTTGCCGATCCACGCTTTTTGCTCCTCCATGCGGTAAACGGTAATGTACGGATACCGGGCATCATTATCGCCTATATCGCCTACATACACATAACTTTTCCCCTTAACCGGGCCTGGCCCTGCGGCAATGTCCTCGCAATCATGTACCCCCAATTTGATTTTGGAGTCGCCTTTATAATAAATCACTGATTTTATTTTCCCGTGAGGTGTTATGGCGAAAAAACGGCTGGTGTCGCCGCTGTCATTTTCTACATAATAAATGCCGTCATGTATTCCCGATGCCGCGATGCCCGATATCTCGTCCAATTCTTTATTTTGCAGGCGGCCGGTTATATTCAGTTTTTGCTGTACGTACCGATGTTCTGCATAAGCCCCAAAGAAGAGAATGATGATGATAGGTAATATGATCTTTATTTTTTTTGACCGGCTCATATTATAGCTTCATTAATCTAAAAATCTCAGGAATTCTACCCTGTCATTTTAAATCAGACAAAGAAAACTAAAAAACGTTACGTTTTTGTTAATAATTGCCAGACTTGACATTGAAACGATTAATAATGAGGATATGTTGTAAGGAAATTAAAATCATATTCCCTGCGTTGCCAAAAGAAGCTGACTGCTTAATATTTCAGCCGGGGTCCGGTAATCAGCCAAGTCAAGCTCATACACATATTTACAATTGCAGCTGCTGCCCGGCGCTATAAATACGGGCATATCAAAGCCTAATTGCTGGTAATAGGGGGTGATAAACGCCTGCACAGGTAAATTATTGGCGGTTTTAATAATGGAGGTAGTAAGCCTTTTGAGTGGTTTTAATATCAGCCTGATCTCGCATACCTTAAAATTATCATTAAGCGGTATCCAGCGGGTTACATTATCAATAGCTATCAGCAGGGCATTTTGCCTCACGCCCATTAACGTACCGATAACCTCGTTATCGTTGTTCAATAAGCTTTTTACCACCACCTGCTGGCCGATGTACCGGCTGAAAATTATTAACTGCTCTGCGGCTTTTACTTGTTCCATATTGCTAAATATATTAGCAAATATAATCAAACAGGTTTTAAAACTGCAAGCAAAAAGGCGATTTTATTGCAAAATAGTTTCAGCGGCAGCTTCAGGTTGTAATTCTACATCTGGTTTAGATACATCATTTAAAGCTACCCTGCCGCGTTCTTTGCGTATGATGCGGTTAAAAAGTGATATCTCGCGCTCAAAAAGGAAACGGAAAAACAGCTTGAACCACGAACCATGGTACAATAAAGTATCATAATATTCAGGAGCAGCCTTTTTTAACCGGGGCAGCCTGTTCCACGGGATAGATGGAAAGTCATGGTGTTCATTATGATAGCCCACATTAAAGGCAACCGTGTTCAAAGGGCCATAGTAGCTGTATGTTTCCTGCTCGCTTTCAAAAGTAAGGTAATGCTCCTGTACCCAGCGTGCGCCAACAGGGTGAAGACCTATTGAAAACCAAAAACTGATAAACATAAATCCAACAGCTTTTGGCCCTATGAAATACCAGATAGCAGCCGTGAATACGATCTGCATCAGGATATTGACTAAAAGCCAGCCGTTATAAAATTTTATCTCTTTTAAACGGGACACGCGCGTAGCCTGGAATACCGGGAAGAAAAACAGCCAGAGTACTTTACCCAGGAAATAATTGTTGATGAGCTTAGCTTCCCACTTGTTGGGCAGGTCGGCATCGAGTTCATGAATGCCCTGGAAAGAGTGGTGTTTAATATGATATTTTTCGAATGAAATGGCGCCCGGTACGATATGCGGCAAATTTGCTATCATACCCGCCCAACGGTTGGCCACTGCGTTTTTAAACAAAAGCTGGTGCACGCACTCGTGTATCATCACAAACAGTGCATGATTGGCAAAGGCGCCATATAAGTACGCAGCTGCAAAAACGATCCACCACGATTGATCACGAACCAGCCATGATATACCGATCATTGAACCTACAATGCCCAAAATAACTAAAAAAGTTACTGGATTCTTACCGATCAGATCTCTCGTCTCAGGAAATTGCTTTAAAATTTTCTTGGTTCTTATACGATGGGGCTCAGCCTCTGACGAGTGTACAAAATCGTTTCTAAATGCCATGCGAGTCTTTCTTAATTTGCTATGCGGTTTAATAATTAGTTAAATAACTTTCCAAAAGTAACGAATATATCTGAAAAATCCTTGATTTTTGGTCCTTTGGGGGCGAAGAAATTAAAATCAAGTTTCTAAATATAAATGTTAATTCTGTAACAAATTTGATTTTTCAGACAATTTGTTTACAAATAATTTTGATGCGGATGATGAAACTCGCCCGAACGGTACAATATCCGCAGCATACTTGGCAATACGATCAGCAGCAGGGGCAGCGCTATAATAAACCCGCCAATAACAGCTATAGCCAGGGGCTGGTGCAGTTGCGCCCCTGCGCCTATCCCTAATGCCAGTGGCATCAAAGCTACAATAGCGCCTATGGCGGTCATTAATTTAGGGCGCAACCGGGTAGATATGGAAAATACAATAGCTTCATTAATACCTGCTTTGATATCATCCGGATCATTGGTCATATTTTCCAGCGCCCTTTGTTTAAACTGTAAAAAAGTAAATATTGCATTTTCCCCAATAATACCTACGATCATGATCAGCCCGGTATAGCTGCCCACATTAAGCGGTGTTTTGGTAATGTACAGGGCTAAAAAACTGCCGCTGATACCTAATACGGCTACAACCAGGATCAATAAGGCTATCCTGAATTGCTTGAACAGGAACAGGATCACACCAAATACCAGCAGGCTCGCGGTTATCAATATCATCAACAATTCTTTGAATGATTGCTGCTGCTGTGCATAGTCGCCGCCATATTCAATATGATACCCCTCGGGCAGACTTACTTTTTGGGCGATGCTTTTTTGAATGGCCGGTATTACGCTCCCGATATTGCTGTTATCGAGCCGGGCCGTAATAACACCCATTGTTTGCAGATTCTCGCGGTTGATCTCGGCCTCGCCGGGTTTCAGGTCAACTGTTGCCAGTTCGCTGATAGGTATCAGCTTGCCGGTTGGTGTAAATATGTTCTGGTTTTTTATGTCATTAACCTGGAGGTTGTTGTTGCCCGGATAAACCATACGGATAGGCGACAATTGCTCGCGCTCTAATAAATTGCCAATAATATTCCCCTGCAAAGCCGTTTGTAACTGGAACTGAAGACTGGTTGGGGTGATATTATATTGCGCCAGCTTACTGTATTGCGGATCGATGCTTACCGAAGGGCCAGCTATTACAATACCGTCAAACACATCTGCTGTACCTTTAACCGCGGTGGTCGCAGCAGCTATCTGTTTGGACAGATCCTGGAGTTTTTGCTGATTATCGCCAAACACTTTGATTTCAATAGGTTGTGTAGAAGTCATCAGGTCGCCCAGCATATCGGTTATTACCTGTCCAAAGTCTATCCGTAGTGCAGGTTGGGTAGCTGCAATTTTCCCCCGCAGGTCGCTGATCACATCTTCCGTTGTTTTATCACGCTTTTTCTTTAACTGTATCAGGTAATCGCCGGTATTGGGCTCGGTGATAAAAAAGCCCATCTGCGTACCTGTACGGCGCGAGTAGGCTTCCACTTCGGGTTGTTTGCTGATGATCTTTTCCACTTCGCGCAGCATACGGTCAGTTTCTTCCAGCGAGGTTCCCGGAGGGGATGTATAATCCAGTACAATGCTGCCTTCGTCCATTTCGGGCAGGAAACCGGTCTCAAGCAACGGCGGTACGATCACAATAGCCGCGACAAGCCCTATGATAATGATCAAACTTAACCATGGTCGCAGAATAAACCAGGCCACCCATTTTTGTTTTTTGACGTGATGAACCTCTTCCTTTTTTTCTTTAACGGTATTGGTACGCTTGCGTTTGGTCAATAAAAAGTAAATTACCGGCAAGCCTATCCAGGTAACAAAAAAGGAGCACACCAGGGTGATGATCATGGTATTCGTAAGCACCTTAAAATAGGCTCCCGCAACGCCGCTCATCAATACAAAAGGAATAAATATGACAATGGTACTGATGGACGAACCCACCATAGCCGGGAACAAATAATCTATTGCTTTTTGCAATAGTATTAAAGTATGCTCGTCCGGATTTTCTTCGTGCGTGCGGTGTATTTGCTCCACCACTACAATAGCGTCATCAATGATCAGGCCTATGGCTGCTGCGATGGCGCCAAGTGTCATGATGTTAAAAGTATAGCCAATACCATAAAGCACGATCAGCGTCAGGCAAAGCGTAACCGGGATGGTGATCAAAATAGTGGTGCTTGCCTTTAGCGACCGCAGGAAAATAATGGCGACAATAATAGCCAGCAGTAAACCTATCCACAGGCTATCGCTTACGCTTTTGATCGAGTCGTTTACAAAATCAGCCTGGATATAATAGGGTTTAATGGTAACATCCTTTGGCAGCAGCTTTTGCAGATCGGCCACCTTTGCATCCATATCAGCCGAGAGGGAAACCAGGTTGGCATTGGGCTGTTTAATTACAGCGATCAGAACCCCCTCGTGGCCATTTGCGTTGATCTTGGTGTATTCAATGCCTTCGTTTACAGCTATATCCGCGAAGTCCTTTAACCTTACTACCCGTTTACGGTTATTGTTGATCACCAGGTTGGCCAGCTCATCTTTTGCATTGATGGTAGCGTCGGTAACAGTGAGGTAGAATCTTTTATAATCAGACAAATAGCCCTCTGATTTTACAAAGTTGGTATTGCTTAACGTAGTATTGATAATATCGGGCGTGAGGCCGAGTGAGCTCATCTTTTGCTTGTTCAGCGTGAGCCAATATTCCTTTACTTTGCCGCCAATGATCCTGATCTCGGACACGCCATCCACCTGCGACAGAAATGGCTTTACCGTATAGGTTGCCAGTTGCCTCAGTTCAATAGGGGTACGGCTATGGCTTTCCAATGTATAGCCGCTTACCGGCAGGATGGAAGGGTTCATTTTCTCCACCGTGATATTTACATCAGCAGGCAGGTCGTTTTTGATCTGGTCAATACTGGATTGTATCCGCTGTTGCGACAGGTCGATATCAGCATCCCAACTCATAAAAGCGGATATTTCACAGCTTCCGCGACTGGTTGTGCTACGCACGGTTTTCAGGTCGGGCACTTGTTTGATGGCGTTTTCGAGCGGCTTGGTTACCGTCACCATCATTTTATTTACGGGCTGCAGGCCTTCGTCAGCAATGATCTTGATCTTGGGAAAAGTGATCTCGGGGAATAGCGAGGTTTGCAGTTTTGAATACACAAACAGGCCGCCCATGATAATGAGCACCAGCACCAGGCTTAGCGGCTTTTTGTGAGAGATGAAAAAATCCTGCAGGGGCCGTTTCATTACTGTACAATTTTAACTTTAGCGGTATCAGGCAAACCATAATTACCGGTCACAATGATCTTATCCTGCGCCGAAAATTTAGGCGATAATATCTCCACCCTGTCGCCTGACTCGATCCCCTTGGTAACCGGCACTTTAACTGCCGTAGTTGGGTTGATGAGTTTCATCACCCAAAATTCGGTTTGGGTTTCATTAGCCAGCAGGGCCGCTTTTGGCAGGGACGCCGTATTGCTTTTTTCAGATTTGATGATGCGCGCTTTGGCAACCAGGTTTTCGGGTATCTGCTGTTCACTATTTACTTTTAATACGACGCCCTGGGTTTGGGCCACCGTATCAACTGATGGCATAAACGAGGCCACATGGCTATCCAGTTTCTGGCCGCCGGGCAATATCAACTGTATATCTTGCCCGGTTTTTACATATTGCTTCAGCTCGTAGGGCAACTGCATCACAAATACGAAGCTGGAGCGGTCGCTCACGGTAGCCAGCGCTTCGCCATCCTGCACATAATCGCCTGTTTGGTGGTTTAATTGGGAAATATAACCCGGCCCCGGCGCTTTGATCCTGTTGACGCCGGAAAATTTTAACGTGGTATCCAAAACGTTGATGCTGTTGCCTATTGCCTGCGCTTCCTTGGTTTTAATGGTGAAAAGCAGTTCGCCTTTGCTTACATAATGCCCCGGTTGGGCGTCCACTTGCTGCACATAACCGATAGCGTTTGATTTGATATAATTTTTCTGCAAAAAAACAGAGGTGGCATTCAGGTCGAAATAATCAGCCATGGAATTTTGATCGATCGTAGTTACAGTTACCGGTGTTTGCGCTTTTACATCCGCGTCGTCATCACCGGCCGGTTTATCATTGCTGTGACATGAGGACAGGCACAAGGAAATCCCTGCAATAAGAAGCAGGTATTTAATAGCCGGGTATCTGGTAATTAATGTTTTCATATTTACCTGTTCCAGTAGTTTAACTGATTGATCAATTGTAATTTGCTAATCATGGTTTGTGTTTTCAGGTTCCTGACAGTAAGGTAATTATTTATGGCCAGTATCAGGTCGGCTATTTTTACATCGCCTGTTTGCAACAACTGGGTATCTACTTTGATCAGGCTTTCTGAGTATTTTATCTGATCGTCTATCTGCGGCATCAATTTGTCATTCTCGCTGATCTGCTGGTTCAACTGTGCCAGTTGCTGCCGGTATTGTACATTAAAAAAAGCCTTGTAATTCTGCCGTGTTTCTTCCTCAAGCGAAATTTTGCGGTACTGCAATTTGCGCTGACCGCCATCATATATCGGTATGGTCAAATTGAACCCCACACTGGCGCCAAAGTTTTTATAGGCCTGCCCCATAAAATCGCTATTATAGCCGCCATCAGCAAAAACATTGGTCTTAGGTTTATAGCTGAAGTCTATTTGCTTGCGGCTGTTAATCAGTTTAAGGCTATCCAGCCTGTACTGCGTAAAAAAAATGCTGCTGTTTATACCCGGCGGCATGGCAGTTTGCAGATCGGGGGTTGAAAGCTCCACCATGCTGGTATCTGCTACCCCGGCGAGGTAATTTAGCGTGGCATAATCATTTTTATAGAGCAGGCGCGCCTGGGCCAGTTGTAATTGCTGTTGTTTTAGCGTCACCAAAAAAGTAAGGTAATCGCTTTGGCGGTACACATTGGCGCGGGTCAGTTTTTTAAGCACATCTTCCTCAGTGGTCAGCAGGTTGACGATCTCCTGGCTAAATTTCACTTGCTGCAGATCGCCGTAAGCAGTGATGTATTGATTGGTAACCGCTTTTTTAAGGTCCTGCTCAGAAATTTTGGCGGCGTTATTTACGGATTGCGATAGTAAGGTGATGGCCTCCACCTGCGCGTTCACATTACTTTTGCTGATGATGGCCTGGTTCACCGCTACCAAACCATTCAGTGTATGTTCATTGGTAATGGGTTCCGCATAGCCATATCCGCCAACAATAGGTGCATACAGGCCTGCGCTTGTGGCATTTACCTGTGGCTTAAACCCGGCTTTCAACCGCAGGCTATCCAATTGGTTGGATGCTACCTGGTTGCGCAGATCCTTTAATAACGGGCTGTTGTTTTTCGCCAATTCAAGATAATGATCTAATGAGTTGGTTTGAGCCAGCGAAACAGAGTAGAAAATTGTGCACAGGATAACGCTAAAGAGCCACTTCATCAGGTATTCGGTATTATGCGGTTTGCTTTGCTAAAGTAAAAATTTAATTCTGGATAAATTTTGTCGATTAGTTGATTTAGTTGGATTTGGTGAGTGGTTGATTAAGTTAAAAAGCGCTTATAATTAACTCAATCAACTTAATCTAACTAAAACGTTACCGTAAAAGTATGATAGCTACCCTCAAAATCATAATCAAGCGTAAATCCTAAATTCTCACATATTTGCCGCGAAATGGTTAAGCCCAGCCCGCTTCCTTCTGAACCTGACGATTTATGGAAACGGGTAAATATGTAGTCATTTTCTAAGGCGATATTTTCGCCGGTATTTTGGATCACCAACTCCTCATTAGTCAGTTTTATGCGGATCTCGCCACCCTTGTGATTATGCCTGATGGCATTGCTCAATAGGTTATTTAGTAATATATCTACCAGGTATGGGCTGGCATTTAATTCCTTGTCAGCCAGTTCGCTGCTTGTTTTTAATTCCTTATCCTGGAATATTTCTTCAAACTGTATCAGCATTTCTTCTACCGATTCGCGCAGGTTGATCAGCTGGCCGTCTTCCAGCAAACGGTTCTCAATTTTCACCAACAAAAGCAGGGATTGATTTAGCCTGGTCAGCCTGGAAACCGCGCTGTACAGGTCATTCAGCAATTTACTTTGCTGCTGGCTGAAGTTGTCGGTTTGGATAAGTGTATCTAACTTCGAATTAATAACGGCTATTGGTGTCAGTAATTCGTGCGAAGCATTTTCGGTAAATGTTTTCAGGTCCTTATAATCACTTTTCACCCTCGACGACATGGATATGATCGCCTGGTTCAATTCTTCAAATTCATCAATGGTGGTGTTTACCACCGGTATATCCTTGCTATCAGCTACATTGAACAGGCGCAACTCTTTTAGCAGGTTGTAAAAAGGTTGCCATAAGCGGTTTAGCAGCAACCGGTTAGTTACAAATAAAATGATCAGCAGTAATAAAATAAGCCCTGCCGTGATACCGAAAATGATCTGGATCAGGTCCTCGGTTTCAACCTTTGATTCTACGATCAGTATCTGGTAATATTTGTTGCCGACCGTAACAGAACTGATCAAACCGCGGCCCGATTCATATTCCTCATGCCTGTGCCTGTGTTTCCTGGGGTGATCATCATCATCCCTTTTGTTACGGTAAACAGTATTAAGAAAGTGCCGTGTCACCGACCCCGGATCAGCCGATGTAAAGGTGATCTGCTGGTCATTGGATTCAAAAACCTGCGGTAACTGATGATTGAGGTTGACGTATTCAAAAACCTCATTTTCTTCAACCACCAAATCCTTATCCAATTGTTTGGTCAGGATCAAACTGATGGCCTGGTAATAAATAAAGCCGGTTATCAGCATCACCACAATGGTAGTCACCAGGTTTACACGGTTGTAGCGGGTTAATAACTTCATTCGTCGGTAAACTTATAGCCCATGCCGTATGATGCCTGTATATAGTCGTTACTGCCCGCCTCGATCATTTTCTTCCTGAGGTTTTTAATGTGCGAATAAATGAAATCAAAATTATTGGCCATATCAATACCATCGCCCCAAAGGTGTTCGGCTATGGCATTTTTAGAAACCACCTTGCCTTTATTCGCTATAAAATAAAGCAGCAGGGCATATTCTTTTCGCGTGAGTTTGATTTGTTGATTATTGGCCTTCACCGTTTTAGCAAGCAGGTCGATAGCGAGTTCATTAAACTGGAGCAGGTTGCTTCCGTTAAAAGTTTTACGCCTGATGATAGCCGATACCCTTGCTTTAAGTTCAGATAAATGAAAAGGTTTTACCAGGTAATCATCTGCGCCAAGGTCGAGCCCCTGTAACCGGTCGTCCAGCGAGTTTTTTGCCGAGATGATCAGTACACCGTCGGTATAATTATTTTCTTTCAGGGTTTTTAGTATCTCGATACCGCTGCCGCCGGGCAGGGTAATATCCAGCAGGATACAATCATAACGGTAAAGGTTTACTTTTGATATAGCTTCCGGGTAACTGGAAGCCGTTTCGCAAATATTACCGGCCTCCATAAAATACTCTTCAATACTTTCTCTTAAACCTCTTTCGTCTTCAATGATCAGTATCTTCATCAGAATATTTTCGATAAATGTACAAACTCAATTTTGTAAACATTTTGTAGTATAGATTTTATACAGGATGTGTGGTTATCTTTAGGGAAAAATAAGATTTGAACATAAGAGTCAAGAGCCAAGAACCAGGAGCCAAGAGAAGAACTTTGCAAGCCGCTACCTTTTTATCTTGATTCCTAGCTCTTGTTTCTTGACTCTAAAATAGAAAACCATGTGGTGGATATACGCTTTACTATCAGCTGTGTTTGCAGCCCTTACCGCGATCTTCGCAAAAGTCGGCATTAAGGGGGTCGATAGCGACCTGGCTACTGCCATCCGTACTGTAATTATTTTGATACTTGCCTGGGGAATCGCCCTGTTTAAAGGCAGTGCCGAAAACATGGGCGCGCTCAGTAAAACCAACTGGATTTTCCTGGTCCTATCGGGTTGCGCTACCGGTTTTTCGTGGATATTTTATTTTAAAGCTTTGCAAATTGGCAAGGTTTCGCAAGTGCAACCTGTTGATAAACTGAGTGTTGCGATTGCTATTATTTTATCCGTTGTTTTTCTGAAGGAGCCGCTCACTTTCAAAACAGCCTCCGGCGCAGTATTGATTATTGCCGGCACGTTAGTCTTGATTTTCTAATAACTGTCCCCATAACAGTTGTGTAACAATTACACTACTGTGATTCAGAATTCAGTTTTAATCCAAAATTTCTGCCCACTTTCGCATGATTTTTAAAATCGTGTTGCCAATTTATTATGAAGTATTTTTTGATTCTTTTTCTTTTGCTGGGTTCGGTATTGTGTTTAAATGCCCAGCCACGAAGCGAGGCCCCAAAGGGCCAGATCACCGGTACAGTTATCGATGCTGCTACCAAATTGCCTGTTGATTACGCCACCATCAGTATTTTCAGAGATAGCAGTAAAACCCCTTTTAACGGTGTGGTTACTGACCCCAAAGGAAACTTTATGATCAGCAACCTTCGCCCCGGCGATTATCGCATTACGGTTGATTTTATAGGCTACCAGAAAAAAACTATTAATCATGTGCTGATCAATGGCACGGCCGCAAATGCCTCATTAGGTACAATATCGCTCACGCCTATTGACAATCAATTGAAAACTGTTGAGATCGTTGGCAAAACGCCGGTTGTTGAAAACAAGATCGATAAGATGGTTTACAACGTGGCCAATGATTTGACCTCGCAGGGAAGCTCCGCATCTGAAGTGCTGCAAAAAGTGCCCCAGGTAACAGTTGATATTGATGGCAACGTGGAGCTGCAGGGTAACGCCAATATCCGTTTCCTCATCAATGGTAAGCCATCCAGTATATTCGGTGCCAGTATAGCCGATGCCCTGCAATCTATCCCGGCCAGCCAGATCAAAAGCATCGAGGTGATCACTAGCCCCGGTGCAAAATATGATGCCAACGGGACAGGCGGTATAATCAATATCATTTTGAAAGACAGCAAAGTACAGGGGGTAAACGGCAGCTTTAACCTTTCAGCCGGAACAAGGCGCGAAAACGGTTCGCTTAACCTGAATGTGCGTAAAGGTAACTTCGGCGCAAATGCCTTTTTTAATGGCGGCGAGCAGATCAACAGCACTACCATCAATACCATTAATAACGTGTCAGCAGATCCAACAACCGGCAACACCACTGATCTTTTGCAAAAAGGGAACAGCTCATTTACGCGCGGCGGGTATCAATCGGGCATCAGCTTTAACTGGGACATTACCAAAAAAGATCAGCTGACGGCATCATTTGGTTATAACCACTTTGAAAACCATAGTTATGGCCCAACCAACCAGAACACAAACATTTTTAATACCATAACTGGCGATCCCGTTTCTGATATACAAAGCCTGCGTAATTCTGACAGCCGTTTCACCGGGAAATATTTCGATTACAGTCTTAGCTACAAGAAAACCTTTGCTAAGGAGGGCCAGGAGCTGGATGTATTATACACCTCGAGTTATGGCAACAACAACTCCACCTCGCTACAGCAGGATTACCTGAACAGCGTAAACCCATATTCAGGTACACAAAGCTTTAACCCAGGTACCGATCACGAAACGGATATCTCTATAGATTACACTCAGCCTATAAGCAAGAATTTTACTTTGGAAACAGGCGCTAAAACCGTGATAGAAGATATTAGTAACACCGTGGTTACGGATACGCTCTCTAGCGGGGCGTTTGTGCCAAACTCCAATCAAACTTATGGGTTTAACTATAACCGCAAGGTGTATGCTTATTACCTGTCGGCAACCTTTTCCCTGTTCAACAATTTTATAAATGGCAAGGCCGGTTTAAGGGACGAGTACACTTCAACCTCTGCTGATTTTTCGGGGGTGCATATACCTGGTTATAACACCGTTGCGCCATCAATCGTGCTATCTCACAAAATTGACGAAACACAATCGTTTAAGCTGAGTTACAGTTACCGTATCCAACGTCCTAATTATGGTGACCTGGATCCTTTTTATAATATCAGCGATCCGCATAACATCAGCACCGGTAATCCAAACCTGAGCCCCGAGATCGGCCATAATTATGAGTTTGGCTATAATAAGTCATTTGCACAGGGTGCAAATATTTATATCGCGGCATTTTACCGGTACAATACCAATGATATCCAGTCATACACCACGCACTACGATACTTTAAATATTGGCGGCACCAAATACCCCGATGTTTATTTGAACCAGCGTGCCAATATTGGCACCGAAACTACTGAGGGAGTAAGCCTGTTCGGTTCATTGCCGGTTACATCAAAATTGAATTTGCGTACCAATATCATGTTTGGCGACAGGATAACCACCAACCCCGGCAACCCAACGGTGAGCGGTGTAACTTACCGAATCAATTTAAATGCTACCTACGAGTTTGCCAATAACCTGACTGCCGAGGTATTTGGTAATTACAATTCATCGCAACGCACCATACAGGGAACAAGGCCGGTTTTCGCTTTCTACAACCTGGCATTGCGTAAACAGTTCATGAATAAAAAGGCCAGCATTGGCTTAACCGCTGCCGATCCGTTTAGCAGGTACATCAATCAAACCAGCACTACTAACGGTACTAACTTTGAGCAAACTAACTTGAGGCAGGTACCGTTCCGCTCTTTTGGTATCACGCTGAGTTACAGGTTTGGTAAGCTTGAATTTAAGAAGGAAAAAGAAAAAGACGATAACAATATCGATAACGCCCCTGCCGATAATACCGGTGGCGGCGGAGGTAAATAAAATAAGGCAGGGCCTCCCGGTAGATATCACGATGTCCTATTTTCAGGGCGTTCCATTTTTTAGATGTGGAACACTTTGGAACGGTATCAAAAATTAAATTTCTTAACTATCAATGTACTGACAAAACAGTGTCAGTACATTGATCAATTCAACCCGCTATATTTGTATATATCCAATACTGAATCTATCCACGCAATAAACTTTTTTAACTTTTTTTGGTTGTGTTAACATAATGGGGAAGAGGCCCCTTCTCAGATGAAAAAGGCTGTTAAACACTACAAATTTATTAATAGCGCTACCGGCTACGCTATCTATTATCATTCGCTGGATGAAAACATGGAGGCGGAAAAGATCAAAGAAGAACTGGAAAAAGTAAAAGCGCAGGTAGCTATCAAAAATGGCATTTACCTGGGAACCGTTTACTGGGAAGAAGTAAAGGATGATGTTAAATAGTGCTGCGCTGTAAATTTCTGAATTCTATTTATCGCACTTCAAAATTGTTACAGATTTTGTCTTTACTTTACGTGATATCATAAAGATAAAAGCAAAAAGCATGGCAGTTATTGAACCCCTGGTTAAGGATATACAAAATTCTAAGCGTAACAAAAAGTATTCGGCCCCACTGCGGTTATGGCATTGGCTAAGCGCCGCGGTTATTACGGGCTCATTGCTTACCGTGCTGCTAAATAGTACGCTAACCAATAACCATACTAATGCCGGAATTATAAAAACGCAATTGGCGGATGATAAAGTTTCGGTCACTAACGACCAGGCGCGCCAGGCGGCCCACGAAATAAGTGATAAAGTGTGGATGGTCCACACCTGGTTTGGTTATACGCTTGCGGCTTTGTTGCTCTTTCGGTTTATTATTGAGTTTTTCCAGCTGGCAGATCAAAAGTTAATACGGAAAATAAAAAGCGCCTACCATCATTTTTATATTATAAAAAAAGACAGGGAACTTGCACGGCACGAACTGGTGGTTAAGCTGTTGTACGCAACATTTTATATTTTACTCACCATAATGGCGGTCACGGGTTTATGCCTGGCTTTTGAGGACGACGTTCCGGCTCTAAAGGCCATACATGCTATAAGAGAGATACATGGATTTTGTATGTACCTGGTAATTGCCTTTATCGTAGTTCATTTGGCGGGTGTGTTTTTAGCCGAAAGAAAAGATAGCAAAGGCATCGTTTCGGATATGATCAATGGGGGCAGCGAAGCTATTTAGTGATCAGGTACACACTATCCAATACTGTACTTCTTGTAGCCTTATTTATAAATGCCGGTAAAATATTTTCCTGCGGATAGTTTTGAAAGGCCTTAAGCACCCTGAAACTGGCATGAGATACTACCAGTGAATCCATTGACCGGTGGTTGACATAAAAAGCTGATAGGGTAGCGGCCTTAAACGCGGCAAAAGTATTGAGCGGGATAAAATCTACCGGTTTTTTGGTATAAAACTGGAACACATTATTCTCGTTCCGCAGCGTATAAATATGGTATCGGTCGAAAGCCTTTTGGTTGATATAATCGGCAGCTTTTATCTCGCCCCTGTAATTTACGATTTCAGCATAAAAAACCGTGTTAAGGTAAAAATTTACAAATAGGGCAGCAGTGCAGGTTAATAAGAAAACCTTTAATTGAGGCGTTCCCGCTTTTACCCCGATGAAGATGACGATCAAACCGGCTACAGCGCAATCGATTACAAAAAACAGGGTATTTGCCGGTTGCGATAAGTAATGAACTACCAGGATAGCCAAAGGCAATAAAATAATATAGGCCCATAAGCTTAGCTGGCGATAGGATGTTCCAAAACGGCTCAGTTGCTTATAACAAAATGGCGCTGTGATAATAGCAAACAGCGGGAAAATGCTATTGGTATAAAAAGGCAATTGGAAACCCGACAAGGAAAAAAGCAGCAGCAGCAAAAGGCCTCCGCTAAGGGTATAATATTCGGTCAGCTTTCTTTTAAATGCGATCTGCTTGATGTTTTCATAAACGGCATAATAGAAAAGCAAACACCAGGGGGCAAAGCTCCATAATAGGGTATGCACGTAAAAAAACAAGCTGCCCGATTGCCTTTTAATAGGGCCGCTATTGGCAAAACGCCCAAACTGGCTGTCCCACAAAAACCATTTGATACCCGATACGTGGTGTTTATTAAAAACCAATTTCTCCGGGTGCAGGTCAAACTGGATATATAAGGCATAAAACTCGGGCAGGGTAAACAGGAGCGTAAGCAGCATCAGCACTATCCATTTGACCTGGAACAGATGCCGGAATTTTTTTTGAAAAACCAGTTGCCCCAGCAACGCCCCATAAATGGGCACTATTAAAAATATCCCCTTGGTCATAATGGCGCAGGCGGTGAGCAGGGCGGCTAATAACAGGTCGAAAAAAGAAAAACGCTCCTCCAGCCGGCTGATGTGATAAATACTGCCGATCACCAGCCCCACCAGGTAAGGCTCGGCCCTCACATCGGTATTTGACATCATTACGTGCAGCGAGGTTGCCAGTATCAAAACAGCTATCCAGGCTATCTCGGTTCCATAGTGCTTTTTGGTGAAAAGCCAGGTATAAAGCAAACCCAGCAAAAAGAAAAGTAGGGCGGGCAAGCGGTAGGCCCATACGCTGATGCCGAATATTTTAAAACTCAGCATCGCCATCCAGAAGGGGAAGTGTGGTTTATCAAGCCAGTCCTGGTTGTAAGTAAATAACTCGAAAATATCTTTGCGGTAAAGTAAGTTCCTGGAAATGGACGCATACAAACCGGGATCATCAGTAAAGAATTTCACATTGATCCCCGCAAAATTGACGGCAAGCGCAAGCACAAACAACAGGATGTAGAATAGCTTGTTTTTTTCTTTCATTAACAATAATGCGAATAGACAAGGCTTTAGGATTTCATACAAAAAAGCATTGCCTTAAGCCCAAAGGTACATTGTTTATAGTTAAGATATAATTATAAAGGAACAATTGGCGAATGACGGGATCATTCTAAAACGGAAATAATTCCGAAAGGAGTTTTATCGGCCGATACAAACCGGGCCGGGTAGGAACAGGTTAAATAGGTTGCTTAGTTTAACTGCGCAAGGGTTAACTGGAGCGTTTTTCTTTTAATATTTTCAAAAACGTTCTTCATTAAAGGCTTGGTTATGTACGAAGTAACAAACGGGTACCCTTTTGAGCGATTGATGTCCATCTGGAAAATAGAGGACGAAACAATATAGATCTGTATATCTTTTTTAAGCGTTTTATAGATCTTCTGGAACCCGTTCAAAAAGTCCCAGCCGCTGTTATTGGGCATGTACAGGTCGAGGAAAATAAAATCAGGTAGTGCGCTTATTTTCATGCGGTTCTCCGTCAGGTAATCAAGCACCAGGTTGCCGTCAAACACATAAGTGGTTTCTTTTGCCAATTCATTCTTTGTCAGCATAAATTGCACGATCTTGTGATGAATCGGGTCGTCGTCAATTATTACAAGCTTTGACATATAATCAATATTAGTTTATTTTATTAAGTGTAACAAATTCAATTGGCACTACGTACAAACTTACGCGTATTCTATAAACACTTCGGGCATAATTTACCCCATTTTATCAACATTTTTTTCTAACACAATTTTAAAAAGCTGGATTTATTGCAGAGAGATCAATACGTTTGGCATTTGCCGGCGATTTTTTACTCTACTACATAGATAGACATTCAACATCTATGCCAGTTTAATGGAGCGGGTAATTTTAATTGTAACAAACAAGCGACGGGGGCCTGGATTACTCAGGCAGGATTTCAGATCGTATCAAACAAACCTTTTCTGTTTGGTATCGGGATATTGGTCAGGTCTGATAGCTGGTTGTTTGCCAATATCAGCACATACTTGTTTTCTGTAAGGGCGCAGTCTATTTTTTCTACATCATTTTGCATATCATATATTGCAGCAAACTTGCGGGTAACAAGCAAAAAGGTACACACAACAATAGCCTGTTCCCTCAACAGTTTAAAAATTTCCAGATCCACGATTATAAAAAGTAAGTAGAAGTTAAATCAAGCACAAATATAGCCGTAATTAATTAATAATTAAATATTAATTAAGTAAAAGGCAATTGCTATTAATACGTTGGTGAGGGGTAATTGGTTGTCCAAATAATACAGAATACCCTAATTAATAAAAAAAAGCCCCCGCCATTACAGCAGGGGCCCAACTCACAACAATTGTTTAACCTTACGGTCAATTCCTAACTGCAATGTGAATCTGAGAACTAAAACAATTCATCCGTGACTTGGTTTTTATTTTCGTTGATAGTTTGTAACAAAAACGATGAATTTTATGTCTAAGCATCTGATCTGTTTTCAATTTAAATTTCACTAAAAACCAATTAAACTTATTATGAGAAAGTTATTTCAATTAAAGGCCTTATCGCTGCTTGCTTTAGCCTTTTTAGTATCAACTGTGGCTTTTGGCCAAAAGAAACAACAGGCAAGTCCACGCGATAGCGTGAGCGGCACCGTTGCAGGTTCAATGGTTACTGTTAACTATGGAAGCCCGGGTGTTAAGGGCAGAAAAATTTGGGGTGGATTAGTTCCTTACGACAAAATTTGGAGAACCGGTGCCAACGAAGCCACGATATTTACAACCAGCAAAGCCATCAAAATCGGTGGCAAAACCTTGCCTGCTGGCAAATACAGCCTATATACTACCCCCGGCGAAAAGGAATGGAAAGTGATTTTTAATTCCCAAACCGGGCAATGGGGAATAAAAATGGATGGCTCAACAACTGATGATGCGTCAAAAGATGTTTTGGTAGCCACCGTAACACCGATGAAATCAAAAATGCCTAACGAACGCATGGTTTTTAAACTGACTCCAGGCAGCGTTATACTGCTTTGGGATAACCTGGCCGTACCGATAAAGGTTAGCAAATAAATTGTAATACGGGTTTTATGGAAGCCTCCTGGTATAACATCAGGGGGCTTCTTTATTATACAGGTATTTCACAAGGGATTGAAAAAATTGTTGACCTGCCTATGACCCCGGATAAGCTAATCTCTTAGTTTGATCAGGTTTTCATAATCATCAGGGGTATCGATATCGATACTCCCCTCATCGAATGGGATCGTGGCAACTTTATTGGCGTGGGTGGTAACTATTTTCTTTGCGCCTTCGTGCCCCTGCAATAAAAGTAATTCAGCAAAAAGCGCGCGGTCAAATAATACCGGGACTCCCATCGTGCCGTTGTAGGCACAAGCTATAATAGGCCTGCCTGTTTCTACCTGTTTTTCGATTAAAGTATTTAATAAAGCTGCGCTAACAAAAGGCTGGTCGCATAGCATGATGATAGCATTATCTATTGACGAGTCCTTATTGATCTCCTCAATAGCGATCCTTATCGAGGATGCCATGCCTTCTTCCCAATTCTTATTATAAAGCGTGGTGGTCCCTGCTATTGGTGTTATCTTGTCCGAATTTGCTCCGAGTACGACGATTAAAGGTTTACATTGAGATAGCCGTCCTGATTCAACCGCACGCTGAAGGAGTGTTTGACCGTTGAATAGCAGGTTTTGTTTGGGCTGACCCAACCTGCTTGATTCGCCTGCTGCAAGGATTACGGCCGCTATCATTTAAGCGTTGTGAATAACAGTTGTTTTATATTTCAATGAGTTCCCGTTCCGTTCAGAAAATACCGCTTTTATTTCGGCAATGATCGATAGCGCGATCTCTTCAGAAGTTTCTGAACCGATATCCAGTCCGACAGGCCCGTGGATCGTTTCCAGGTTCCTTTGCGTGATGGTTGTACCGCCTGCTTCCAGTTCTTCCAGCATACGGTCCAGTTTTTTCCTGGGGCCTAAAATGCCGATATAGGAAGTCTGTAAGGGCAGGAGCTCTTTCAGGAAAGCTATTTCGTAATTGTAGTTATGCGTCATCAGCACAAATGCGGTCCACTCGTTTATCTCCAGGTCAGCTAATACCTGTCCGGGTTTCGCCACCATCAATTTATTGACAGACGGGAACCGCTCAGCAGAAGCATAATTTGGCCGCCCGTCAACAACCGTGATATTCCAACCCAATACAGAAGCTATTTTTGTTAAAGGGACGGCGTCATTGCCTGCACCAATAATAACCAGGGAGATCAACGGTTTTACACACTCAACAAATGCGGTATAGCCTTCGTAGGCGGTAACAGACGAATGCTGATTGTCAAGCGCGTTTTTTGCATCCCCCAGCAATTCATTTTTGTAATGCAGGGCTTCCAATCCGTTCATTAAAGTTCTGCCATCTGCCAGGCATAAACAGGAACCCGGCTGCGGGGCTTTCCTGTCTTCTATAGAAAATACAGTAACTAACACAGCGTAACCACGTGAAGCAATTACCGTCCTCAGTAAAGTTATCGGATTAGTCGGCCCACCATTTATGGGTTCGATCAAAATATGAATGATCCCATTGCACCCAAGCCCAACGCCAAGCTTGGCATCATCATCGTCCATGGTATCGTAAGTAACCAATAAAGGTTCCTGCTGCAATATCACCATCCGGGCCTTGCGCAAAGCATCGCCTTCCAGGCAACCGCCGCTGATCGCGCCGGTCAATTGCCCGTCTTCAGTGATCAGCATCCGGGCGCCCGCCTTGCGATAGGCTGAACCTTCCACCAGGACGACCGTAGCTAATGCAGTTTTCTTACCGGATTTAACAGCTTCATCATAAGCCGCTACGATGTCAATAATTTCTTTCATGCCTGGGTAAGAACCGCTAACTTCCTGGTTTGATTTTATTAAATGGCATTCATGCTGAAAGGGAGCTTCCTGATCCGCTTTCCTGTCAGATCATAAATGGCATCAGTTAGCGCAGGCGCAAATGGCGGCAGGCCGGGCTCGCCCACACCACCCGCATCCGCAGTATTTTCCATGATATGCACTTCAATCGGGGGCATATCACTCATCCGAGGCATCAGGTAGTCGTAAAAATTATTTTGCTCCACCAGGCCATCTTTAAAAGTGATCTCGTGTATAGTAGCTGCACCCAGGGCCATCACAATGGAGCCTTCCACCTGTGCCCTGATGATATCAGGATTAACGTACCAACCACAATCCATCACTGCCCAAACCTGGTCTATCTTAACTTTCCCGTCCGGATGTCTGGAAACCTTCACCACCTGCCCCACTGTAGTTTCAAAACATTCCGTGATCGCTGCGCCGAAGCCATCGTTTTTTTTTCTCGACTTCCAGCCGGATACCTCTTCCATTTTATCTATCAGGCGTTGGCAACGCTCATCCTTCAGATATTGCCTGCGAAAGTCAAGCTGATCCTGTCCTGCTAAAACTGCCATTTCGTTCATAAAACTTTCATATGCAAAACCGTTGGTCGATGCATAAACTGAACGCCACCACATATTTGGCAGCGGCATTTCATAAGGTACATCGGCAAAACTGATATTTTTAATACTATCAAAGTAAGGTTTCAGAAACCCTTCAGCAGTACTGTCGTTCGGCTCCCCCCGTTTCGGCCCGTTCCAATGACCGATATTTTGCCCGGCCATTTTAAATTTCAAGGCACTTATCTCACCATTTTCAAGCGACCCCTGTCCCCTGTACGAAATACCGGCACGGTAGGGCCCCTGCTTGGTATCGTCCTCCCGCGTCCAAACAACCTGGACCGGCCCGCTAATTTCCTTTGAGATCGCAACAGCTTCCTGGGTATAATCCAGGAATGCTTTTCGACCGAAACCGCCACCTAAAAAGGTCATATTGACGATCACCTTTTCTTTGGGCATCTTGAATTGTTCGCTAATACTGCCTTGTACCCAATCGGGGGCCTGTATCGGTCCCCATATCTCTATTTTGTCAGGTTGATAATTTGCCACGCAGTTCAAAGGCTCCATGGCAGCGTGCGATTGGTAAGGCGTCTGATAGATCACATCGATCTTTTTGGTAGCCTGATTCAATGCGCCATCCGGGTCACCCTGCTTTTTAAACGAAAGACCTTCTTCTTTTTGAAGTAACTCCTCATGGGCTTTATAAATATCACTGGTGCTTACATGATCAAAGCCGCTGTCGTCCCATTCAACATGTAAAGCTTTTCTGCCCTGCATGGCAGCCCAGGTAGAATCGGCTATCACAACAACTCCATCACGTGTAGTGTTAAAAACTATCATCTGCACTTTAAATACCTGCTTAACACCAGGGACCTTGCGGGCCGCGGAATCATCAAAACTTTTTACTTTGCCGCGTAATCTCGGGCTACGCTCAACCGATGCGTACAACATTCCGGGCAGTTTTTTATCCAGGCCGAAAATAGCGCTGCCATTGGTTTTCAAGGGTGTATCGAGCCTTTGAAGTGGTTTGCGGATCAGTTTATATTCCGAAGCGCTTTTAAGCTTAACATCTTTCGGTGGTGAAATCTTTGATGCGTCTGTCACCAGCTCACCATAATTGAATTTTTTGCCGGAAGGTTTATGGATAACGTGCCCTGCTTCGGCATAACACTCGCTTGCAGGAACATTCCATTTGGCGGCTGCCGCTGTGATCAACATTTCCCGTGCGGTTGCACTTAATTTCAGCAGCTTTTTATACGATCCCCTTATGGTAGAACTTCCACCGGTGATTTGACTACCATATTTTTTTTGATCGCCGGTAGCAAATATGACATTGATATCTTTAAGGTCGACTTCCAGCTCTTCTGCAATGATCTGTGGGACCGACTGGTAGGAGCCTTGTCCCATTTCTGCGCGATGGTCTGTCAGCGTAACCTTGCCATCCGTGTCGATACGTATCCAGGCATTAAAGTCAAAACCCGATTGGTCGCCTGTTGCTGTCGAGATCAGTTGTTCTTTTTTGGCATTTGCCGGAAAATAAAAACCTAAGCAAAGCGCGGTTCCGGCGATACCGGATACCCTTATAAAATTTCTTCTTGATATTGCGTTAGTTTCCATATGCTTTCTATTTTGCTTTCGCCGAAGGCGCATAAGCGCCCTTTGCTATCCATAAACGAACTTGTGCCACAAAGGCGGACCTACTCATTGGCGGTAACGTACGCCCATCGCCCGGGTGCCATCCCCAGCCAACCAGGTCATCATTAGCCATATGGTCTATCAGCATTGCTTTGGTGCGCCCGCCGTTCTGCTTAGGATCAAGTAATTGCAATGCTAACTGGCGCGGGGTACGGCCCTGGAACACCATGCGCATATTGGCCGGCGGCAGGCCCCATTTGGGATTTCCCGGCGGCATATGTAAACCTTTGGTATTTTCAGCCTGGTGGCAGTTGCTGCAGCGTACCGAATACATGCCCTTGCCATCAACGCCCCGCTTCACATTCATCGTGTGAATATGATTATCATCTCCCTGTAATGGAGCATCCCCCGATGGATGGCAATTCATACAACGCGGACTCATTAAAACCCTGTAAACAGACATAAACGCTTTGGCCGAGCCAACACTGTCCTTGGGCAAGGTTGCATATTTATCCCTCTTTACCGGTTCCGGCCTGAATGACAGCGTGATCACACCGGCTATTAATGCTATCACGCTTATGACGATCAGTTTTTTCATATTTTGGCCCCCTCCGTCTGCATGGCTGCTGCTTTGTGGATAGCCGCCCGTATACGCTGATAAGTTCCGCAGCGACATATATTGCCCGACATTGCATCATCAATATCCTGGTCGGTGGGGTTTGGGTTTTCGCGCAGCAACACGGCTGCCGACATGAGTTGCCCGGATTGGCAATAGCCGCATTGCGGAACACTCATTTCGTTCCAGGCTAACTGCAAAGGATGGTTATTTGCAGCTGAGAGCCCTTCTATGGTGACTATATTTTGCCCG
>Ga0206976_1058_pt1 | contig 38170 bp, 31 predicted proteins | sample Alteio_BWOrgHeat_82_FD_152926 | JGI IMG/M metagenome (GOLD analysis project Ga0206976, IMG submission 152926) | Enriched cells from forest soil in Barre Woods Harvard Forest LTER site, Petersham, Massachusetts, United States -... | ecosystem: Environmental > Terrestrial > Soil > Temperate forest >... | reverse complement strand
GATGAAGCGATGAAGGAAATCGATAACCGAAAACAGTGAACCCCGTTGCTTTAACCAAAGATTGGTTTTATCTTAACAACGTGAATAGCCGTGTTTTGGTACTTAACCAGGATTTTAGCCCACTGATGGTTTGCTCTGTGGAACGGGCCTTTATTTTGGTTTACCTGAACAAAAGTGAAATGGTTCGTTCGGCCAACGGTCACAAGCTGCATACCGTCACCCATGCTTACCCAATGCCATCGGTAATCCGGCTAAACAGGTATGTTCATGCACCTTATAAAGGAGTAACGCTCACCCGTCAAAATGTTTTTAAGCGCGACAACCAAGAGTGCCAGTATTGTGGTACCCGCCGCGATTTAACTCTCGACCATATTATTCCAAGTTCGCGTGGCGGCCCACATTCTTGGGGCAACTTGATTACGGCCTGCAAAAAATGCAATGCCAAGAAAGGCGATTATACGCCTGAAGAAGCTGGCATGCACATGAAGCGCAAGCCATTCAAACCAAGTTATGCGCTCTTCTTGCGTGATGTCACCGGGTCCAATCACAATGAGTGGGATGAGTTTCTTGAAATGAAATCAGCGTAAAGTTTTACTAGTTACCGTATCTTTGCCATTCGTATCTATTCGGAAAACATGATGGGAAGGGTGAAGTCTTTAGTTTTTTATCTGCTTTTATTAATACCCCTTTCGGCAGCTGCCCAATACACCAACAATTGGATCAATTTCTCACAGCAATATTTCAAAATTCCTGTAGCACGGAATGGCATTTACAGGCTTAGTTACGCCAATTTGCAGGCTGCAGGCTTTCCTGTAAATACTGTAGACCCGCGTTTTATTCAGCTTTTTCACCACGGCCAGGAGCAATCCATTTATGTGAAAGGGCAGGCCGATGCCGTCTTTAACACATCGGACTATATAGAGTTTTATGGTCAAAAGAATGATGGCACGCTAGACAGCAGCCTGTACAAACCATCATCTTTGCAGCCGCACAAGTATTACAATCTTTATTCTGACACTACCGCCTATTTTCTGACCTACAATTTCGTGCCCCCACGTGGTCAGCGAATGGATTCTGTACAGTTGGTAAACGTAAATAGCCTGCCAGCTGAAACTTATCAATACACACAGCGGCTATTTGTAATTCATGACCAGTATAGCGCTGGCCTTACGGCAAGTGACCTTATACAATCTACCTACTTCGATCAGGGTGAAGGATGGACAGGCGTGGCATTGCAACAAGGGCAATTGGTTGATTATACTATAGACTCGGTAACGAATGGAGTAACAACCGCCGGCAATCCCAAGCTGGAATTGCTTTTGGTCGGTCGCGATGATGTATCTCATTCCATGCAGATTTACGTGGGCGCTAATACGGGCTCACTTCGATTACTTGCATCACCCACCTTCTTTGAATTCCAAACATTTCTTATTACCTCTGATTTGAATTGGAGTGACATAGGAGCTGATGGAAAGATGGTCGTGCGTCTTGTTGCTCAAAGCACTACCACCAATCGCTATCAAGCGAGTATCTCCTATCTGAAACTTACATTCCCTCAAAGTTTTGATTTCAACGCAGTTACAAAAAAAGAATTTCAGCTCGCAGCGAATCCGGGCGGACAATCTAATGTGGTGATTAACAATGCTGCTGCCGCACTTAAATTGTGGGACATTACCAGCCTTCAAAATATTACTAGAATTCTCCCTAACTCAACTTCTCCTTTCAGTGCCATTGTACCCGCTACATCGGTAACAAGAGATTTATTTGTTTCAAGTGAATTTTTTACACCGTCCATTATTCCGGTTGCATTCCGGCAGATCAATCCGTCAGCAGCAAATTTCCTTATCATCACTAATAGAGCGTTGATGAAACCGGCGCTATCGTATTCAAATCCGGTGCAAGCTTATGCTGCCTATCGTGCCTCAACCGCTGGTGGAGGTTATGATACTTTAATTGTCACCATCGATCAGCTCTACAATCAGTTCAACTATGGCGAAGTTTCTCCGATGGGGATTTACAGTTTTATGAAGTTCATGGCGCAGGGAAATCTCAGCTATCTTTTTTTGGTAGGCAAAGGCCGTGACATCACCTATTCACCATACGCACGAAAGCCGTTGGCAGTAAATGAGTTTCTGGACTTACTCCCATCGGCTGGCTACCCCGGAGGTGACATTGCATATACCGCGGGTCTAAACGGAACAACTTATGGTCCATCCGTGCCAACTGGCAGACTTACCGCAACCACATCATCGCAAGTTGCGGCCTATCTTAATAAGGTAAAAGAATTGGAGGCACAGCCTCTTCAGCCATGGGCAAAAGAAATATTGCATTTAAGTGGAGGTGGCAGTTCTTCTACCGATGCCAGTGAATTAGCCGAGTTTTTGCAGATTGTGAATGGCTTCAAACAAATTGCAGAAGGTCAGTACTTAGGTGGCCACGTCACTACCGAATCAAAGCAAGATGTAGGAGTACAAAAAATTAATGTTGCGCCTATTGTGAATCAAGGTGTAAACCTGGTGACTTTTTTTGGCCACTCTTCTTCGAGCACAATAGATATTGACATTGGCAACGTTGACGACCCAACGCTGGGTTATAACAATCCAGGCAAATACCCAGTATTTCTGGTAAACGGTTGTAATGCCGGTACCATTTTCTCCAATGGAGTTACCTTCAGTGAAGATTGGATGCTTGCTGCAGGTATTGGCTCACGCAATTTTATTGCAGGTACTTCTTTCGGATTCTCCAATAACCTGCAAGAATACTCAACCCTGTTTTATCAGGTTGGTTTTGCCGACTCTACATTTATTAAAGAAGGAATTGGCGACATCCAGAAAGAAACGACCCGACGATATCTTGCAACTTCTTCCAATGATATTTACTCCATAGCGCAGGTACAGCAAATGGTATTGGCAGGTGACCCGGCCCTGAAACTATTTGGTACTGCCCTACCCGATTATTCAGTAGATAATGGTTCTCTCTCACTGACTTCTTTTGACGGCAGCCCTATTACATCGCTTACTGATTCATTCGCTGTTAAAATGATTATAAAAAATCTTGGCGCCTCAAGTACTAAGCCAATGAAAATTCAGGTGGTTCGCACCTTCAATGACAATTCGAATCAAACTTATGACTCCATTTACTCGCCGGTATTGTATAATGACACCCTCATATTCACCATCCGGAAAGGTAACGTCAACGGGTTTGGCAACAATCTCTTCACGGTTGTAATCGATCCATCGAATACCATTAAAGAAATTAGTAAAGCCAACAACTCCGCTACACTTAACGCATTCATTCCGTCTAACGGCACACTTAATCTCTATCCTCCTCCTTTTGGAATTGTCGGCTCAACTTCAATCAATTTACTTTTTCAGGATGGCGACCTGCTTGGATCTCAACGGAATTTTTTAGTTCAAATGGATACGGCAAGCTCATTCAGCAGTGCATTTGTTGTCAAACAAACGGTATCTGGAAAAGTATTGGCCAAGGCTGCCGTTAATTTGCTCCCCACCGATTCGGTTGTTTATTATTGGCGAACAAAGCCTGTGAAGCAAAACGCAACAGATAGTTCGAACTGGTCTGTTTCGTCATTTATATATATTGGAAATAGTCCAGAGGGTTGGGCACAAACCAAATTTCCGCAAGTCGCTACAAACGCATTTACAAACCTCAATGCTAATCCTGTTTCAAAAAAATTAAACTACATTCAAACGGTCGCCTCGGTTGATGTAAAGTCGATCGGTGTAAATAGTGCGTCCCCCTACACCAGTGCTTCCATTAAAATTGATGGTTCGGAATATAATGTAAGTGCTCAGGTGCCTTGTCGCAACAACACGATCAACTTAGTCGCTTTTAACAAGGCAACGGCAACACCCTATCCGGGAATAAGTTTTTATCTGAATGACCAGCGGGGATGCGGACTACAGCCGTCAGTCATCAACAGCTTTCTTTCCACCGAAGTAGAAACAGGAAATGGTGATGACCTTCTGCAATACGTAGACAACATTCAGCCGAACGATTCAGTAGTACTCTATGCCGTTGGTAATCCCGTCTTTTCTTCATGGTCAGCCAATGTCCTCACGAAACTGAACTCTCTTGGCATCAGCAATTCTCAAATCACCACACTGCAAGACGGTGAGCCCGTAATCATTTTTGCAAAAAAAGGAGCCACCTCCGGAAGTGCCAGGTTTTATCGAACATCAAATACTCCTGCAACTTCACAAGACGTTGCTGTTGACGCCACTATTACAGGGCGCTTTTCTTCGGGCAATGTAAAGTCTTCCACGATCGGTCCTGCAAAAAAATGGGTGCAGTTCTCAGCACAAGCAAGTTCCGTTGAGGCTGTTGACCAGGTTAGCTATTCTATATATGGAGTTTCACTCAGCGGACAAGAGACTTTGATTCAGTCGGGTATTACCGGCAGTCTTGATTTATCTTTTATCGATCCTGTTCTTTACCCACAGTTGAAAGTTGAACTTGATATGCAAGATCCGGTAAACCTCACGGCTGTGCAACTGAAAAACTGGTTTGTATTTTATGAATCGGTTGCGGACGGGCTGTTATTTTATCAGGGATCGTTATCAACACAAACGGTACAGGAGGGGCAGCCTTTCACCGCGTCTTATGGATTCACCAACATTTCATCAAAATTATTTACCGATTCCCTGCAAGTGAGCACAGAAGTTATAACCATCAGCAAGGCGATCAAAGAAACTAACAGCTTCAAAATAAAAGCACCCTCTCCTGGTGATACCACCGATTTTTCGCTTGTCGTAAATACCAGAGGAAAGACGGGGCTCAACAGCATAAACGTTTTTGTCAATCCGAAAATCCAGCCCGAACAATATTATGAAAACAATGTAATCGATCTGGCGAGTTACTTAAATGTACTTGCTGATCATTCCGGGCCAGCATTGGATGTAACTGTTGATGGTCGTTATCTTCAGAATGGTGATTACGTCTCGCCAAGCCCTTCAATAAATATTAAACTACACGATGACAATCAGTTCTTGTTTATAACCGATACTACTCACTTGAATATTTTTCTTAGCTATCCGTGCGATACGAACAACTGCCCTTTTAAGCGAATAAGTTTTAGTCGAAGTGACGTGCAGTGGACACCGGCATCGGCCAAAGCAGATTTCACCACTGTCTTTAAGCCGAACAATTTGTCCGAAGGCACTTATACTTTGCAAGTCAATGGTACTGACGACAGCGGAAACCCAAGTGGTACAACTCCTTATGAAGTGACTTTCAATGTCAAGAATGAAACCACGCTTTCATTACAATCGGTATATCCAAATCCCTCCGGCGACATTTTTAATTTTGGATTCATTCTCTCTGGCAATGTGTTGCCCGATGACTTTTCGTTGCAGGTTTATTCTCTCGAAGGGCAATTGATTCAACAGTTTGGTCTGAAAGACGTAAGCGGGTTTTATATTGGAAATAATGAATTGCACTGGAATGCTGCACAGGGCAATCGCACAGACGGGATCTTGATTTACCATCTTACAGTGCGTGCCAATGGAAAGACAGTATCACAAAGCGGAAAGCTGATACTCGCAAAATAATAAACCGCTATATTTAAAACCGAATGAAAAGACATATTTATGCAGTCGCTTGACCCCCGTGTGAAACGCCTGCCTCAGCTTGGAGCCACCAATGCGAAACAAGCGCTCGATCAGTTTGGAACGTATGAAGTCTTTGTCGAATCAAAAGCCGGGAAGCCTTTTCAACACGAGGGAAGTATACACGCACCAAATCTGGAAATGGCTTATGTGCTGGCGAAAGAAACATTTACCAGGAGGTTCACTTGCACTTCAATTTATGTAGTAAATACCGGCAACGTTTTTACTTCACCAACAACTGAGGGAAATCAAAGTGTTTATGAACTCGTTACTGCAAACGCTGCATCATCAGAAAAGAAAGTTTTTGAAATCTATCATCTCATCAAGCGTGGCAAGCAGCATGTGCATGTAGGGAATGTCGAAGCGGGTACTCCGGAAGCAGCGTTGACTATTGCAAAGAATTTATTTGGCGAAGGGAAAATAGTATATAATGTTTGGGCGATCGAGCAAAGCAAAATCCGGTTCACTTCCGCCGAAGAAAAAGATTTGTGGAACACGTTGCCTGAAAAAAAATTCCGCGATGCTTCTGATTACAAAGGCGGCGATAAATTGAAAAACTTTTTAGAGAAAACCAGAAACTAAAGTAATGAATCAAGATGCATTAAAAGACCTTCTCTATAAAATGGCCGATGACTTGTTAATTCTCGGTCATCGCAATAGTGAGTGGACCGGCTTCGGGCCATTGTTGGAAGAAGACATCGCGTTTTCGTCAATGGCACAAGACAAGGTTGGTCAGAGTTATGCATTGTATCAACTCTTGCATAGTTTAGGCGAACGACAACCAGATACAGTAGCCTTCACGCGCAACGCAAACCAGTTTCATAATTGCCAGCTGGTAGAATTGCCCAACATGGAATATGATTTCAGCTTGATCCGTCATTTTCTATTTGATACAGCTGACGCTTTGCGTTGGGAAATGCTGACACAGTCATCATATGAGCTACTGGCACAGCTGGCAAAAAAAATCAAAGGTGAATTGCGTTATCACACATTGCACGCGAATACGTGGGTGAAACAGCTCGGTTCAGCCACCGAAGAAAGTATTGCTCGGTTGCAAACTTCACTGGAAATAGCTTTGCCGTATTCGCTGGGAATTTTTGAAGAGTCAGTTTTTGAACGAGAGATTATTACTACAGGAATATTTGGAGGAGAAAACGAATTAAAAAAGAGATGGCTTTCGAAAATTGAAGAGGTTATTGCGCAGACCCAACTGCATATTCCCGAGTTGAAACTGATTACTCCAGTTATTGGAGGAAGGATAGGTCAGCACAGCGAGCATCTTCAGCCATTGCTGGACGAAATGAGTGAAGTTTTTCGGATCGACCCGAGCGCAGAGTGGTAGTATCATTATGGCCTAATTGATTCATTAACTTAAATTGATTTCATGAATCAGCCTGCTATTTCGATTCAGGACTTTACCTATCACCTTCCCGAAGAGAAAATTGCACTCCATCCCCTCTCCGATCGCGATCAATCGAAATTGTTGGTTTACAGGGAGAAAAAAATTATTCACTCTGACTTTAAACGGCTTGCCGAGTTCCTTCCGGCCAATTCAATTTTATTTTTTAATAATACGAAAGTTATTCCTGCCCGATTACTCTTTAAAAAAGAGACCGGTGCAGTGATAGAAATATTCCTGCTCAATCCTGTCTGGCCATCGCCAGTAGTAGCATTGGCAATGAATGCCAAAGAAAAATGTCGATGGGTTTGCACTATTGGCAATCTCAAGCGTTGGCCGGAGGGATCTGCTTTAAAAATCATCGATGGTGATATTTCACTCGAGGCAAAGCTGGTCGATCGAAAAAATAACTTCGTTGAATTTCAATGGTCTCACAATCTCTCATTCGCTGAGATCGTGAAAAAAATCGGTGCTATTCCATTGCCTCCATACATCAAACGCAACGTGGAGGCGAGCGACCGAGAGCGGTATCAAACTGTATATTCAAAAGAAGATGGTGCAGTTGCCGCGCCTACTGCCGGTCTGCATTTTACAAAAGCCATATTGGGTGCATTGAAAGTACATGGCATCGCTGTTGACTATCTAACCTTACATGTAAGCGCAGGAACTTTTCAACCTGTAAAAGTTGAAAATGCCGCTGACCACCCTATGCATTCTGAACAAATCGTAATCACTCGGGGGAATATAAAAAGTCTGTTAGTAGAAAAAAAGATTGTTGCGGTAGGAACTACTTCTCTGCGAACACTGGAAAGTATGTACTGGTATGGGGCCAAGCTGACAAAAAACCCTGATGCAGAATTTGTGATCACACAGGATGAACCTTACCGGCCTGAGCATGTTGACAAGACGGAGGCGTTGAAAGCTATTTTAGCAAAAATGGATAGGGAAAAGACAGATCAGCTTTTGGGAGAAACATCTATTTACATTATGCCCGGTTACGATTTTAAAGTCGGTGATGTCTTGATAACCAATTTTCATCAGCCAGGCTCTACTTTAATTTTATTAGTAGCCGCTTTCGTTGGCAACGATTGGAAAAGAATTTATGATGAGGCGCTGGCTAATCGGTATCGGTTCCTGAGCTATGGCGACAGTTCGCTTCTGTTTAAAAAGCAATCATATTAATTGAAGTCCGTTCTCTGCCATCATTAGGAGTCGGATGCCAAAGGCAATAAGGCAAACTCCAACAACTATATTCATAATCACCAAAAATTTGTGCGTGACCAACCTACGAAGTTTGTCGGCTAAGAAAGCCTTGGCAATGTCAATGCCCAGCACAGTGATAAGTAAAGCTGTAAAAAAAACGAAAAATTCAAATCCTGTGGAGTAACCAAAATCAATAGTAGCTATACTAATGGTGCCAATCCAAAAAATAAAAACCATTGGCGTGATTCCATTAATAATAAATCCCTTCAAAATATATTTCAGCGGTCTCTTTTCTTCAGCCGAATGAAATTCAGTCTTGCTTCTTCGTGCTTTCACGATTAAATGATAAAGCCCAAAGGCAACAAGTATACCTCCTCCCGCATAGGCCATGTTGGTCTTAGAGCTTGGCGCATTGAGAAACTGGAACAATCCGAAATAACAGATTGTTACATAGAGAATGTCGCTGATAGAAACTCCCAATGCTACCAGTGCACCATTCCAAAAGCCTTTCTCTACGCTGGTTTGAATGATTGTGAAAAACACAGGGCCTACTAAAAAAGCAAGTAAAAAACCGAGCTGGATACCTTTTAAGACTATTGTCATTTGAAAACGTGATTTGTTATTGGTTAATTGTCAATAGTAAGTGTACCTATTCGACTCGCAATTAATTCTTAATGAAATTTACCCACTCTTCTAGTTGTGCATTTTTCATAACCCTCGGGAATTTATTTTGGCCCCCTGCCTTGCCTTTAGAACTTAGCCAGTCATAAAATTTTTGCTGTGGCAGCACACTCACAAAAACTTCCTTCAAGGCGGCGCTCCGCTCTACAGCATAATCATCGTTTAGTTCTTTCAGATGTTGGTCAATTTTTTCTTTTAAAACCTTCGGGTCAACTTTATCATCGGTGCCTATGTACCAATGGTGGGCAAATAGGGTCCCGAAAGGAATACCCGAAACCGTAAACTCTTTAATGGAAACATTAAGCTCGTCGGAAACAAGTTCAATTGCTTTGTTCATATTATCTACAGACAAGTGCTCACCACACAAGCTAAGAAAATGTTTGGTGCGTCCTGTGATGTGAATCTCTGATTCTTCCAGAGAAGCAAATTTGATTACATCGCCAATCAGGTAACGCCAGGCACCGGCACATGTAGAAAGTAACAAGGCATATTCTTTTCCCTCCTCAACTTCGTCGATCATCAAAGTTTCGGCATCGGGTTTGATCTCACCAGACGGAAGGAAATTTTTATCATCGAAAGGCACAAACTCATAAAACAGACCATTATTAAGTACCAGCCTCATCGTTTTTTTCTTTGGCAAAGCCTGATAAGCCAAGAATCCTTCTGAAGCGAGGTAGGTTTCAATATAATAGATCGGACGGCCCAGCACTTTCTCAAAACTTTTCCGGTAGGGATCCATGGACACGCCACCGTGAACATACACACGCAAATTGGGCCATATCTCGTGAATGTTTTTGACTTTATAATGCGCGAGGATTTTCTCAATTAAAATCTGAATCCACGCCGGCACGCCAACGACAATACCAATGTCCCAGTCTTTGGCTTTGCGCACTATCTGATTCAGTTTATTATCCCAGTTGCGACTTTTGGCAATTTTCTTTCCAGGTTTATAAAAATGCTGAAACCAAAATGGCAATCGGGCTGCCTGTATCCCGCTTAGGTCGCCTTCAAAATAATTTCCCTTCTTATTTAAGTGTGTGCTGCCGCCAATCATCAATATGCCGGCCTCAAAAAAAGATGCTGGCAAGTCGTATTTTGAAAGTGACCATATCTGGCGGATGCTGGTGCGCTGGATCGCTTTGGTCATTTCTTTCGTGACCGGTATATGTTTCGATGCAGACTCAGACGTGCCTGAACTCAGCGCAAAATATTTGATTCGGCCAGGCCAGCAAATATTCTTTGCACCCTTGTACGTGAGTTGCCACCAGTCTTTATAAATCTTGTTGTAATCGTGAATAGGAACGGATGCTTTATAGGTTTCATAGAAAGCCTTCCCGCTTTTGCGAAACTTCGAAAGGATACCGTCAAAGTCATAGTATTTACCAAACTCTGTCTGGCTGGCCGTGATCATCAACTCTTTAAGCTCTTCTTTTTGCAGTTCGTACGGCGATGAGTATTCCTGGTGGAGATTTTCCCGAAGTTTAATCCCTTTTTTGAGCAATGTACCGATGATCGCCATAACTTTACGCTATATAATATTGTGGCTAATTTAAGTAATGAACATCAGAAATAATATTGCGTTCTTTCAAAAGAAACTGGCTGACACGACCTGCAAGTTGATCGCCGTGAGCAAGACTCAGCCAGTAGAAAAAATTCAGGAAGCATTCGAAGCCGGTCAAAGGATTTTCGGAGAAAATAAAGTACAGGAACTAACAGCCAAGCAACCGGTGCTTCCGCCGGACATTGAATGGCACATGATCGGCCACTTGCAAACGAACAAAGTCAAGCAAATCGCAGCTTTTGTTTCCCTCATTCATTCAGTTGATAGTTTCAAGCTCCTCGAAGAGATAAACAGACAAGGAAAAAAAAACAATCGCAGCATCAATTGTCTCTTGCAAGTACATATTGCCGAAGAGGAAACGAAATTCGGTTTTGGAGAACAAGAAGCAACTGAATTGATCCTTTCAAAGGAAATAGCTTTGCTTGAATTTGTAAAAGTTACAGGGCTTATGGGAATGGCTACCTTTACAACCAACACAGACCAGGTAAGGAAGGAATTCAAGGGCCTGAAAGAACTCTTCAACAAAATCAGCCAGTTGAGTTTGCCAGTCAATGTCGAAATGAAAGAACTCTCGATGGGTATGAGCCAGGATTACGAGATTGCCGTAGCTGAAGGCAGTACTCTGATCAGGATTGGCACTGCCATTTTTGGGGGTCGATAATTTATTCTTTGCAAAAAAAGCCCTCAGTCGGCATTAACTTTTAAGACTCTTATGAGTTACCAGCGAATTTGTCGTAAATTTATTCGTCTAATTTTTAAATCTATAGGATGAGTATTGTTCAGGTTACCATTAAAGATATAGCCCGTGAGTTGGGCATTTCACCTTCTACCGTTTCGCGTGCACTCAAGGATCATCCCGATATTAGTACTGAAACCAAGAAGGCGGTAAATGCACTTGCCGAAAAACTAAATTATCAGCCCAACACTGTTGCGTTAAATCTTCGCCAAAAAAAGACCAACACCATCGGAGTCATTATTCCTGAAATTGTTCACTTCTTCTTCTCTACTGTCATCAGCGGCATTGAAGATGTAGCTTATCAGGCTGGCTACAACGTAATCCTTGCCCAATCCAACGAGTCTTATCAGCGTGAAGTCACCGACTTGAGGGCGCTGTTCAATAGCCGGGTGGACGGCATGTTGCTTTCACTTTCTCGCGAGACTACCAACTTCGATCACATTGAGTCGGTTATTTCCAAAGGTGTACCCATCGTTTTTTATGATCGTATGTACAATAGCCCCACTTCCAGCAAAGTGATTGTAGACGATTATGCCGGCGCAAAGGAAGCCGTATTGCACTTGGTAGAACAAGGCTGCAAGCGCATTGCTCACCTTATGGCTGTTCCCAATTTGATGATCAGCACAGACAGGCTCAGAGGATATGAAGATGCCCTTAGAGAAAGCAAACTGGAACTCAGTAAGGACTGGATAATTGAATGTAACTCCAGCACCCTGGAAGAAGGCAAGCGCGTTACTAAAAAGCTATTGTCATTGGCCAATCCACCAGATTCCATTTTTGCTAATATGGATCCGATTGCCTTGGGTGCGATGATGGCCATCAAAGAAAAAGGATTGAAGATACCAAAGGATATTGCCGTAGTAGGTTTTAGCAATTGGCTGTTCGGCGAATTGGTTGAACCATCACTTACCACTGTAGATCAGCCGGGCTTTGAAATGGGACAAGAAGCCGCCCGTATGCTCATTAAACAAATTGAGTCGAAGGAGAAAGATACCGGCAATGAGCCTTTGCATGAAACCAAGACCCTAAAGACAAAACTGATCATCCGCAATTCGTCTTTGAGAAAAGGAGGCAAAAAATAGCGAAAACAGGATTTTAAGGTCATTCCAACAAGCGCAATCGTTTTCGGGTGGTTTTTTAACACCGATCTTTAGGTTTAGTCCATTCAAATGAATTTACTTGAAGGTTGAAATATCAATCCTCAGTATATGTCTTTCAAATCTTCAACAAGTCAGCGCCTTGGAAATATTCAAAATGTAAAGCCGGAAAGTTCCGGTGTTTCTGCTGAAACTGACTCTGGCTGTCTGAAGATCACCGTCTACTCGCAATCCATATTTCGAATTGCTGCAACCCGCGACAAAAGTTTCGAGGATTTCTCCTATTCGGTAATAGCCAATTCCGAAAATCAAAAAATTGACAGTGTCGATTCAGGAGATCTGATCAGTATTAAAACAGGATCACTCCAACTTATAGTCGATAAAAAACCGGCCCGGCTTTCCTTTCAGACACTTGATGGGAAAATCATAAATGAAGATGATGTTCTTGGTATTTCCTGGATTGGCGAACAAGTAACTAACTATAAAAAGCTGCAGGAAGGTGAACGTTTCATCGGGCTTGGCGAAAAAACGGGCAACCTCGACCGACGTGGAACAGCTTATCAGAACTGGAATACCGACGCATATGCTTATCATGCCGGCACCGACCCGCTCTACTCATCGATTCCGTTCTACATTGGTATTCACAACAATCTCTGTTACGGAATTTTCTTTGACAATACGCATAAGACGTTTTTCAACTTTGGAGCCTCCAATAATCGCTTTGCAAGTTTTGCCAGCGATGCAGGTGAATTAAACTATTATTTTATTTACGGCCATTCTGTAGCAGAAATCATTCAACAATACACTTGGCTTACCGGCCGCATGGAATTGCCTCCGCGCTGGAGCATCGGATACCAGCAGTGTCGCTACAGCTATTATCCCGACAAGGAAGTAGTAAGCGTAGCCCGCACATTTCGTGAAAAAGAAATCCCCGCAGATGCCATCGTACTTGACATTCACTATATGGACAAGTACAAAATCTTCAGCTGGGACAAAAAGAATTTTTCCGATCCAAAAGGAATGATCGATACTCTGAAGCAATACGGTTTTCATATTGTGATCATGTGCGATCCTGGTATTAAAGTTGAAAAAGGCTATGAGCCGTATGAAGATGGAGTGAGTAAAAATGTTTTTCTAAAATATCCTGATGGCGAAAATTATACAGGTCAGGTTTGGCCAGGATGGTGTCATTTCCCTGATTTTACTAAACCGGATACGCGAGCATGGTGGGCGGAGAAATTTAAAGACTACGTAGCGTTGGGCGTGGAAGGCTTTTGGAACGACATGAATGAAATTGCCACTTGGGGAAATTCTTTGCCTGAAAACATCGAGTTCAATTTTGAGGGAAATAAAACCACAACACGACGGGGAAGGAATGTCTTTGGTTTTCAGATGGCGCGAAGCACCTATGAGGGAACTAAGAAATTAATGAATGGAAAGCGTCCGTTCAATCTCACACGCTCTGGTTTTGCAGGCATTCAGCGATATTCAGCCATCTGGACGGGAGACAACGTTTCTTATGACGAACACATGATGCTGGGCATAAGGCTTGTAAATAGTCTGGGCTTATCGGGTGCGGCATTCGCCGGATATGATGCCGGAGGTTTTGTAGGCGAAGCCAATCCCAAACTTTTTGCGCGGTGGATTTCAATCGCAGCGCTGTCCCCTTTCTTTAGGGCACATACCATGATCAACTCACGCGACAATGAGCCATGGAGCTATGGCGAAGAAGTAGAAAACATTAGTCGCAACTACATTCGACTCCGGTATCAATTGATGCCATACCTTTACTCGTTATTTTATGAAGCTTCTCAGAGTGGAATGCCAATTCAACGCAGTTTGGCGATTGAATACAGTCATCATCCCAAGGTTTATGATGGCCAGTATCAGCACCAATATCTGTTCGGACCAAATATCGTAGTTGCCCCAGTTGAAAGTTTCAAAGAGCTGACAAAAGTATTTTTGCCTGCAGGCGAATGGTATTATCTGTACACCGGAAAAGTCTATTCGGGTGCGCAAGAGATAATGATCGAATGCCCTATTCACAAACTGCCTGTCTTTGTTAAAGCCGGAACGGTGCTTCCAATGCAAAGACCGGTGATGAACACTTCAGAAAAAACCGAAGAGTTAATTCTTCATATATACGACGGAAAACAATCAAGTGACTTTGTTTATTATACCGACGACGGCGAAACCTTTCAATACCAGAAAGGCGAATACTCTAAACATAAAATCGAATACAGGGGCAACGAACAGAAATTGATCTTTGGCAAAAACGAAGGCCTGTTGAAGCCGAGTTACTCCAAAATGAGGTTTGTCTTCCATGGTCTGAGTGCAAACGAAATAAATATCAATGGGCAAAGAAAACCATTGGCTCAATCAGTTCACTCCTACTTTTTACCCTTGGAAAAATTTGACCCGATCAATGAGCCTGACTCGATGGGCGAAGAAACTGTAAAATCTGTTGAGACAGATTATCCATCAGGCCAACTTGAGGTGAGCTGGTAGTATATTCCATTAAAAAACCTTCGGTTTATGACTTCTACTATACAAAGGCCCAAACTCAACTTCTGGCAAATCTGGAATATGAGTTTTGGTTTTTTCGGTATCCAGTTCGGATTCGCCTTGCAAAACGGAAACGCATCTCGCATACTCACCACTTTTGGTGCCGATGTAGAACATTTAAGCTGGTTCTGGCTTGCTGCACCCTTAACGGGAATGATCATACAACCAATCATCGGCTATTACAGCGACCGCACCTGGACTTCCCTGGGCAGAAGAAGACCTTATTTTTTGGCGGGATCAATTCTCGCGTCTGCTGCACTCATGCTCATGCCCAATGCAGTTGCCCTCGCAAGCATATTGCCACCGCTATATATAGGTGCGGGGATTTTGATGGTGATGGATGCCTCATTCAATATAGCAATGGAACCTTTTCGAGCTTTGGTAGCAGATTTGCTTCCCGTTGATCAACGCACGCTCGGCTTTTCCATTCAAACTTTTTTGATAGGCCTTGGAGCCGTACTTGGCTCATGGCTGCCCTACATTTTTGCCGAATGGTTTAACGTGAGCAAGGTTGCTTCCAGCGCAGGCGAAGTGCCTTACAACGTAACGCTCTCCTTTTACATCGGCGCTGTTACATTCCTTATAGCCATTTTATGGACAGTGGTGACCACCAAAGAATTTCCTCCTGACACAGAGTATTTAAAATCCGAATCCTCCAAGGGCAAAAAAGGACTGAGCCAGATCATTTCTGATTTTGCTGGCATGCCCAAAACCATGAAGCAACTCGGGTTGGTACAGTTTTTCTCGTGGTTTGCTCTTTTCTCAATGTGGGTATTTACTACACCGGCTGTTGCCTCGCATGTATATGGCCTTTCATTTGATGACCACTCATCGGTAAGATTCAATGAAGCAGGCAATTGGGTGGGAATTATCTTCGGTGTTTACAATGGCGTATCAGCTATATATGCTTTAATGCTGCCATTTATTGCGGCAAAAATCGGACGAAAGCTGACGCACAGCATTTCATTGGTAGCTGGAGGACTGGGGTTAATCTCAATTTATTTTATTCACGATCCCAATACCCTGATTTTTTCAATGATCGGTGTGGGTATGGCTTGGGCCAGTATTCTTGCAATGCCTTACGCTATTTTGGCTGGCGCTATCCCGTCCAACAAAATGGGAATTTATATGGGTGTATTTAATTTTTTCATTACACTTCCGCAGATTGTCAATGGAGTAATTGGCGGGCCAATAGTAAAGTATGTTTATCATTCACATGCCATTTACAGTTTGGTGATGGCTGGTGTATTTCTTCTTATTGCTGCCATTTGCGTACGGTTTGTAGAAGACAAAGATGACCCTGTCGCTCTGACTCGCTAGAAAATATTCCTATCTTCATTGGAAATTTAGACAGTTATGAATTTCCAAAATGCCATCAGCTGGTTCGAAATCCCCACACTGGATTTGAATCGCGCACAAGCTTTCTACGAGCAAATATTTGCGATGAAAATGATACCGCTGGATACACCTCAAATCAAGATGCGGATGTTCCCGCTTGAATCCCCGATGGGCGTAGGTGGAGCCTTGGTTTACAATACTCAGTTTTACAAATGCTCCACAACTGAAGGTCCTTTGGTTTATCTGAATGGCAACCCCGATGTTCAAAACGTATTAGACAAGATCGAAAATGCGGGCGGAAAAATTGTAATACCAAAAACACAAATATCGCCTGAATACGGACACATGGCCGTGTTCATAGATACCGAAGGAAATAGAATTGCACTTCATTCAATACCTCAACAAAAGTAGCTCTCCGATTTACCGCATGAAAACAAGATTGTTAATCTGTCTATTATTCATTTCGCTGAAGTCCGTTGGCCAGGATTATTCCTCGTTCAAAAATACAATTAGCCAGTTACGGCAATATTCAATCATTTCAGATTCAGCTCAGCGTGCTTCTGAAATTGAAAAATGGTTTGCCGCATTGCGTAAGCAAAACCAAATCCCATTCGTCGTAGAAGATTCTGTGGCCTTCCTTTATCAAGGCGAAGCTAAGTCCGTTTCATGGTCAGGTGATTTTAATGGCTGGGGTTACGACAAGGCTTTCCAAAACAAAGGAGTACAAATACCCAACACCAATATCTGGATGTTGAAATCGGCTTTCCCCAAAGATGCGCGTCTCGATTACAAAATCGTGTTGAATGGCTCGGATTATATCCTGGATCCTGAAAACCCTTACCAGCAATGGAGTGGCGTAGGTGGCGGTAGCCCCAATTCAGAACTTCGTATGCCCCTTTGGAAGGAAAGCCCCGAGCAAATAACCCACAACGATATCTCGCACGGAACTCTGAAGCATGATATTCTTATCAACAGCAAGATCTTAGGTTATCAGGTTACTTACAATGTTTACTTGCCCTATGGTTATGAAAAGATGGACAAAATCCCCGCGGTTTATGTAACCGATGGCTACGAATACCTTCTCCCACAACTTGGCAACATGGTCACGGTGCTCGACAACTTAATTGCCGAAAAGAAAATAAAACCGATTGCTGCTGTTTTTATAGATCACCGAGAACCTGTAAACCGTTCGAACAATAAGCGCATGCAAGAGCTGGCAATGAATAATGCTTACCTCGACTTTTTTATAAAGGAATTAATCCCGCAAATCGAAAAAAACTATCCAGTCATTCCTGATCCATCACAACGCGCCATTATGGGTACCTCTATGGGCGGGTTGACATCCACTTATTTCGCGTTTGCGCGACCTGATGTCTTCGGGATGGCTGGCATTCAGTCTCCCGCCTTCTGGACAAAACCTCAGATATATCAGCTTTGCTCCAATCCCGCCAATCCAAAAATGAAAGTATCAATGACTTCGGGGCTTATCAACGATACGAGCAAAGAAAGTCGCAAGATGAAAGATATCCTGGCAGCGAGCAGTTGCGAATACCATTACCGCGAAGTCAATGAGGGGCATAGCTGGGGCAATTGGCGCAATCTGATTGCCGATATTCTAATCGATTTGTTCGGAACCAAATAGTCAAGCACCATTCCATTCCTGAACCAAAACTGTAGCTTATTACTATAGGCATATAAGGCCATTACTAATAATATTCCTACAGTCATTTTTTATCCAAAGCGCCTGTGTTTATATTGGCAACATTAAATTGGCATAACTTAACCTATGAAAGCATTTAAGAATACTCTTCTCCTACTGGCAATAGGATTTATATTGAACGCCTGTGTATCAGGAAAAGGAGCCTTGAAACAAGGTGACTATTATGATGCTGTATTGGAATCTGTGAAACGCTTGCGCGAAAATCCGGGTAACAAAAAAGCGACACAAGTCCTCACACAGGCATATCCTCTGGCCATAGATTATATCGATACAGGGATTCAAAACGGCATCAAAGCGGATGATCCGAAAAAGTGGCGCAATGCTGTCGACGGGTATAATAAGATCAATTTTATCAACGATCAGATTAAGACCTCTCTGGGCGCTATGAAGGTGATCACCAATCCTCAAACACGCTTCAAGGAATTGGCTGATGCCAAAACTAAAGCTGCTGACGAAGCCTATAACGAGGGCATTAATGAGATGATGAAAAACACCAGGGGCGACTACAAGCAGGCTTATTTTGATTTTAAGGATGCCAACGATTTTAATCAAGGCTATAAGGAATCTATTGAAATGATGAACCAAGCTGAGTTTAAGGCTACACTCAGAGTGGCGTACGAAGAAATCAACAACTCCAGGTTCAACTACGGAACTTTACAACCCGTGATCAGCTCTGTTCAACGTTTGTTTCTTTCGTTTAAACCCACCTCTCAAAAAGATACTGTGCCTCCACAGCAATACCTTAGAATAATTTTCAACGGATATCAGCAATCGGGCCGCCCAAACATCACTACCCAATCCGAAAATGTATCACGCCAGATAGTTACAGGACAACAAAAAGGCCCCGATGGAAAGATGATGGACATAACGCAAATGGTAGCGGCTCAAGTCACCTATTTTCATAAGACAATATCAGCGAATAGTAACGCCAATGTGACGATCACCGATGCAGGTAATAACTCCGTTTTGCAAAATCTGAGTATCGAAGGCCCTGTAAACTGGACCTCTGATTGGGCAACGTATCAGGGAGATGGTCGGGCATTGAGTGGAAATGCTGCCAATTACGTGCAGCGCAAGGAAACCTGGCCTAACGACCAGGACCTGTTCAATCAATCGATTCGCAACTTGCAAAACAATTTGGGTCAGCAGTTAAAATCGTTTTATAGCCAGTACTAATTGGTTTATAGCCGGCACTAACCCCCTTTTGTTCTCCAGCCGACAAATTGCAGGCATCCGCAAGAACCATTTTTGCGTAAATTGTCTTGTAATATAAGCTATGAAAAATCTAATAAAGGCTACTGTCATTGTAGGGTTGGTGACCGTGCAATGCTTTGGGCAAAACGCAAAACCTATGGAATCTTCTGATTTGAAAACGGTGACTTTCGGGGCTGGATGTTTCTGGTGTACGGAGGCCGTCTTTCTTAGTGTGAATGGCGTAACGAAGGTGGTGTCCGGGTACTCTGGAGGTAAAGTTCCAAATCCAGACTACAAGCTGGTTTGTACCGGCGTTACCGGGCATGCAGAAGTGACTCAGATAACATACGATCCTAAAATTGTTTCGTTCGAAGATTTGCTGGAAGTGTTTTGGAACACCCACGACCCCACAACTCTTAATCGTCAGGGTGCGGATGAGGGCACGCAATATCGGTCCGTGATTTTCTACAACGACGAAGAGCAAAAAAAAATTGCCTTGCAATACAAGAAACAACTCACATCGTCACACGCTTTCAAAAGTCCTATCGTAACTGAAATCAGTCCGTTGATAAATTTCTATCCTGCTGAGGATTACCATCAAAATTATTTCGCGCTAAATCAAAATCAGCCCTACTGCCAATATGTGATTCGCCCCAAAGTGGACAAGTTCAAAAAATACTTTCCGGAAAAGCTGAAAAAGTAAAGGTTGACCGTCTGCAACCAAAACAAGCCATTCTTTAAAATTTTTAGTAACCTATAAACCGATTACACGTTGGTAAGTCCAAGTAGAGTAATTCTCTCATAGGTTTAGGTTTAGGTAACAAAAAAACCCTCAGGCGGAGGGTTTTTTTGCTTTATAGCCTTCTTGATTAGGCTCAATCAGCTTTTGTAACGGGTAATATCTATTACAATTTCGGTAACCTTAACTACGTTTCCGTCCTTATTAACAATAGGGCTATACTGGCCAAAAATCCAAACTTCTTTTCCCGATTTTGTAACTCGTTTGAACTCTCCGCGTTGGGGCTTACCATTCTCCAACTCTTTCCAGAACTTCCGGTAGGCCTCGCTGCTACGTTCATCACGCTGCACAAACATCTTGTGGTTTTCACCTTTGATTTCGTCGAGAGCGTACCCAAAAATTTTCAGGTAATTCGAATTGGCCGTTAGAATGTTCCCTTCAGAATCAAAATCACCAAGCGCCGTTGTGTTGTTGATGACTTCCATCATACCCGCCGACTCTAACTGGCTGCGTTGCATCTCTTCCTGAGTAGCCTGCAACTCTTCCATGTTTTGGCGCATCTCTTCTTCCTGAGCACGCATTTCTTCAGTCATCTGCTGCGATTCACCTAACAGTCGTTGAGTTCGTGCATTTACTTTAACAGAAGAAATAGTAGAGGCAATACTTTCGGCAATCCTTCTTACAAATTCTATTTCAAAATCCTTGAATGATCCAAACGAAGCAAGTTCTACCACACCGAATATTTGTTCGTTTACCTTCAGTGGCATAATGAGAATGGCATTGGGGTTAGCGTCTCCCAAGCCTGACGTGATGCGAATGTAGTTGGAAGGAATATCGGTAAGATAAATGGTGTCTCCCTCCTGCCACGCCTGTCCTGTCAATCCTTCGCCCAAATGCACTTTTTGATTGACAAACTTCTTCTTGTCCCAAGCATAGCAAGAAACCATCGACATTGTCTGGTCTTCATTTTCGCTACTATCGTCAATAATGTATAAAGCACCCTGATTGGCTTTCAGATACCTCACCAGATTGCCGATAATTTCATCTGTCAACTTTTGCACATCGCTGTTGTTGCTGCGCAAAATTTCACCAAACTTGGCCAAGCCTTCTGTTGTCCAGTTTCTTTTCTTGTCATCTTCTGCAACACGGGCCAGGTTGCCACGCATGTTTAGCAAAGCATTACCCAGAACATCGTGATCACTTAAAGGCGCGAATTGCGAATCGTATTTTCCGTTTCCAATATTTTCGGCAAAAACAGTGGTGGCTTTCAGACCAGTAACCAAGCTATCGGTGGCTTTGGCCATCTCCCCGATTTCATCGTTGCTGAATTTCGTTTTCTTATCTTCAACCAATTCACCTCTGCCCAGTTTTACTACTACATCTTTAATGTAATTAATCGGGCGGGTAATGGTACGTACCAGGAAGAAGGCGCTCAAGAATCCGATACCAATAATTGCCAGCCCCAAAACGATAGTAATTGTCCGGAGTTTACCGGTGGATTCGACCAAAGTAGCGGTAGTGCTTTCGGCCAGCTCTTCCTGTTTCTTTTTGATCAATGACAGGATGTTGTTGATTTTGTTTGATTCAGGGATTACTACCTGATCAATGAAATCGCCGGCAAGCAATTTGGTGGACGGATCTTCGTAATCATCAAAACTGCGCAAAGTATTGATGATGTTATCAGTCGCACTTTTCAGCAGAGAATCATACTTGCCAAAGGCTTTGTGCATCATCACACGTTGTGAGCTGTCTTTTTTGAATGTTGATGAAGAGCTATCGGCATCCCAGTTTTTCATCAATTTCACAATCTTCTCCTTTACCAGCGGATAATCACTTGAAATAATCTGGCGCAATGCTTTCTTATCATCGTCATTTGTTTGCAAAAACACCCAGTTGGTGATCAGCATCCTCGACCGGTGCACTAGGGTAACTAACTCATTGATGGCGTCCTTTGATGGGTTAACAACTTGGGAAGAGAGCGCTACTTTGGTGTCGATAGTATTGACTGTAAAAAAAATAATGATAGCATTGATCGCGAATAAAACGATGAGGATAGTAAATCCGCCAAAAATCTTATTGCCGATCGATAGCCGGAGTTGAAATTTAGATTTGGTATTTTTTTCCATAGGTGTAGTTTCAATTTGCGATAGCCAAGCGTGTTAGTTCTGCTGAAGCTTTTAACTTGTGTTGAGCCATTGCTGCCTGGTTCAGTTCAAAAGCTAGCCTGCCTTCTTTGTTAGTTACAAAATTAACGCAGCCCTTACTTCCAGGTGCGGCCTGCTCTGTAACGATTAGCACTGGCGAATCACCAATTTTGGCTGCTACATCGGCATATTTTGCAGAGAAATCCTGAGATACATAGAGAATTTGACCTTTTTTAAATTCAGCGACAGAATTAATCTTGGTAACCTTGATGGTCCTGCTGCCTGCCTTCTTTCGTTCAGCCATGGTTTTAAGTTCCGTATAAATGGGAGATTCACCAAGTACTGCAATTTCAAAATCACCTTCGCTGGCTTCGGGAGGCCATTGTACAAACCTTGTAAAACTGTACATAAACAATCCATAAGTTTGAACCTTTGGAGGTTGGCTTTGCCCATAAACGGTAACTACCGCCAGAATCAAGGCAAGCTGTAAAGCGATTTTCTTCATGTTAGGGCAGGAATTTCTTCGTATCCGGATATAGTTTTTCCAAATGTATGAATGACAGCATTTCAAAACTATTAAAAATCGGGTATTTTCCCACATCAAAAGCTTTTCAGTTTTTCCTGCCATCCTATCAACGTCTCCAGGCCGCTAATCCTCTCTTTAATCCGTCAAAACCCCCTTACCTCGTCCTTTTTATTTATCTTTTCAAAAAATCTTGAGTTTATGTGCAGGCTAATGGCATACAAAGGCACTCCGATTATCATCGATAAATTGTTGTACCAACCCAAAAATTCACTGATCAACCAAAGTTTTCACGCGCGGGAGATTGAGGAGCCGCTCAATGGTGATGGATTTGGAATAGGCTGGTATGTACCTGAGTTAAACTACGAGCCCATTACATTTGTGTCTGTAAATCCGGCATGGAGTAACCGCAACCTTAGAAACCTGGCACCCAAAATCAAAACCGATTGCATGATTGCCCACGTGCGGGCTGCCAGTGTAGGCGATGTGAGTGAAAGCAATTGCCATCCTTTTCAATTCAAAAATATGCTGATGGCGCATAACGGTGGCGTTGAGGATTTCACAAAGATCAAGCGATTCATGCGTCATCCATTGACTGACGAGCTATATAATTGGATCAAAGGCCAGACTGACTCAGAGCATATTTTCGCATTCATGCTCAATGAGCTTTTTGCAAATCATAAGAGTGTAAGTCCCGAGGCAGTTGTGGATGCTTTTGAACGGACTTTTAAGGAACTAAAAAAATTAATGACCGACCATGGCATAAAGGAAGAGGCGTATCTGAATATGGTTTTCACCAATGGGCTGTTCATTGTTGCCACGCGCTATTGCACTGACCCGAATGAAACTCCGTTGACGCTATATCATTCAGAAGGTAGTCGCTATGTTGTAGAAGACGGCATCACACGTATGGAAGCGCCCGAAGACGATGATCACGCTGTTCTTATTGTTTCCGAAAAACTCTCCGATGATCCCAATTGGACTATGATACCACCAAATCATTTTGTTATCGTTGAACAAACCCTGAACGTGCGCATCCGCCCGATTCACGCATAAATAATTTAAACTGTAGTTTTAAGGAATATGTTTGATGTAACAGTCATCGGTGGCGGTATTGTCGGATTGGCCACAGCCCTTCAAATCCAGAAGGCAAAGCCGTCGCTCAAGATCTTACTGATTGAAAAAGAGGATAAACTTGCCCTTCACCAGACAGGCAACAACAGTGGTGTGATCCATTCTGGGCTTTATTATAAGCCAGGAAGCCTCAAGGCCATCAATTGCATAAAAGGTTATCACCTACTTATTTCCTTTTGTAAGGAAAATGAAATTCCCTTTGACCTGTGTGGAAAAATTGTGGTGGCCACAGAAGAGCGTGAATTGCCTTTATTAGAAAATCTTTTCGTACGGGGTCAACAAAATGGATTGGAGAACTTAAAGAAACTTTCAAAGGAAGAATTGAAGGAGTACGAACCTCATGTGCATGGACTCAAGGGGATTTTTGTGCCACAAACCGGGATTGTCGATTACACCAAAGTGGCCATGAAATACGCTGAGATTCTTCAGAAAAATGGAGCGGTCATTAAATTGAGCGAGCGGGTCATCAAAATTAACAATCAGGTTAGTCAATCAGAAGTAGTTACTGACAAATCAAGCTATGCTGCAAAACTAGTTATCAATTGTGCAGGGCTTTATTCTGATCGTGTAGCCAGGCTAACGGTTACCGACCTCAATGTAAAAATCATCCCGTTTCGCGGTGAGTACTTCAAATTGAAAAAAGAAAAAGAATACTTAGTTAAAAATCTGATCTACCCGGTTCCAGACCCTAATTTTCCTTTTCTCGGAGTACACTTTACGCGTATGGCCAAAGGTGGCGTTGAGGCCGGACCGAATGCAGTACTGGCTTTCCGGCGAGAAGGGTATAAAAAATCTGATATCAATTTAGCAGAACTGACAGAGTCGCTGGCATGGCCGGGGTTTCAGAAAGTGGCCGCTAAGTACTGGCGTACCGGATTTAGTGAAATGTATCGTTCCTTTTCAAAAGCAGCCTTCACAAAAGCTCTTCAAAAGTTAATTCCCGAAATAAAAGAGAATGACTTAACCGAAGGCGGTGCCGGTGTGCGCGCGCAGGCATGCAGTCGCGATGGAGGGCTGGTAGATGATTTCTTAATTCTCGAAGAGAAAAATGTAATCAATGTCTGCAATGCTCCATCACCGGCAGCTACATCCTCATTAGCAATCGGCGAAACGATTGCATCCTTGGCACTGAAACGATTTTAGAATTCTGACCTGGGTTGGGTTTGATATTATGTTTCGTTTTAAAAAATTCTCTGTCCGCCATGATAGTTGCGGGATGAAGGTAGGCACCGACGCAGTGCTTTTAGGCGCCTGGGTGAACACTGCTGGAGCAAAAAAGATACTCGATATTGGAACAGGATGTGGCGTAATTGCCCTGATGCTTGCTCAGCGGACAGATCTTGAGGTAGCTATCGATGCTGTTGAGATCGAGGCGCAAGATGCGGCACAGGCTGCTCAAAATATTTCAGAGTCGCCGTGGCCAACGAAGATCGCAGTTCATCAAAAGGCAATTCAGGAATTTGAGCCTGGCTATAAATACGACTTGATAGTAAGCAATCCTCCTTTTTTCAACGACAGCCTGCTCCCTCCGTTGCAGAAGCGAGCTCAAGCAAGGCATACTCAAACTTTAAGGTACGATGAATTGATTTTTCATTCGCTACGATTGCTCAGTCCAAAAGGAAAATTGGCAGTGATCCTCCCCTTTCGGGAAGGAAAACAATTTAATTCTCTTTCGAATCAAAAAGGCCTATTTGTGAATCGCCAACTCTCTTTTAGTTCGCGCAAAGAGAAACCACAGGAGCGCTGGCTATTTGAATATTCGATGTCGACAGAACCTATTATTTCAGAGGAATTGGTCCTTTATGATAGTAATGGAGAAAAGTCAACTGCTTACCGTACTCTAACTGATGATTTTTACCTTTAAAGGGTTAGCACGTCAGCACACTTTTTCCTCTTTACAATTTCTTAACAAATTTTAAGTGTTGGCAATCAGTCAGTTATGTTTTACTTAAAAATAAAATAATATATGTTTAAACATATATTATGCAGTTTGCGTTACTTTGCCATCAAACCAATAAATTAAAATGAAAAAAATTAACGCATTTATGATTGCAGTGCTTGTAGCAGGTGCTGCGACTGCGCAGACCAATTGGTCTATTGACAAGGCACACTCTAACATCGGATTTAGTGTTGCTCACATGGTTGTTTCTGAAACAACAGGAAACTTTAAGGATTTCGATGCTAAGGTTGTAAGCACAGCCGATGACTTTGCAGGTGCAACTGTTGAGTTCTCTGCAAAGACCGCTTCTGTCTTTACTGACAATGAAAAGCGCGATGGTCACTTGAAATCAGATGATTTCTTCAATGCAGAAAAATTCCCTGAGTTGAAATTCACAGGAACACTGGTAAAAGATGGCGGCAAATATGTATTGAAAGGTAACCTGACAATGCGTGACGTAACCAAACCTGCCACATTCGAGGTAACCTATGGCGGCCGCGTAAAAGCATTTGGTGGCGAAAAAGCTGGCTTCAAAATCAAAGGTAAGGTCAACCGCAAAGAGTTTGGTTTGAAATTCGACAAAGCCCTTGAAGGTGGTGGCTTGATCGTAGGCGATGAAGTTGAAATCAACGTAAAAGTTGAGATCAACAAACAAGCTTAAAATATCAAAAAGGGGAGCAAACACTCCCCTTTTTTAATTCCCAATGAAAATCGAAGAAGAAATCAAACAGGTCAAATTCCGGAACGCCCATCACAAGGCGATGTTGAATCTATTCTTTACAGCCGGATGGCTGGAGAGTAAGAATAAAGATTTCTTTGAAAAATTTGGCATCACCAATCAGCAATTCAACATACTTCGGATCCTCCGCGGCCAATACCCTAACAAAATATCGGGCGCGGAAATCAAATCAAGAATGCTCGACAAAAACTCCGATGTGTCGCGCCTGCTTGACCGTCTTGTCACAAAAAAGCTAATTATTAAAAGTCAATGCCCCAACGACAAACGGGCAGCCGATGTGATCATTACAAACAAAGGTTTGGAACTATTGAAAGTCCTTGACGATAAATTGGATCAAACTGACAGCGCTGTGCTCAAAATCACCCCGACCGAAGCGCAACAACTCAGCAACTTATTGGACAAGTGCAGAGGCTAGTCTAAATCTTTGACAGCTCATCTTTGACAAAGCCCATCAGCTCATGGATGTAGCCCTTACTGAAGTCAAAACGAATACCTGCCGCTTTATATATCTCAGGTATAGTGGTCATATTGCCAAGCCGTAGCGCATCCTGGTATCGTTTTAAGCCATCTCGCTTATCTTTTTTAAAATTTCGCCACACGGCAATTGCTCCCAGTTGTGCCATTCCATATTCGATGTAATAAAAAGGCACTTCATACAAATGCAGTTGCTTCTGCCATAGAAAATCCTTCGTGTCTTGCAAACCAGACCAATCCGTAGCCGTGTCGGAGAACTGGTTGAAAATTTTATTCCATTGCCCGATTCGTTCGCTCGACGAATGAGCCGGGTTTTCATAAATCCAATGCTGGAATTTATCGATAGTTGCCACCCAGGGCAACGTTTCAATGATATCTTCCAGTTGCTCATGCTTTGCACGCTTCAATTCCTTTTCATTGGGGAAGAAAATATGCCATTCATCCATCGAAATCAATTCCATACTCATCGAGGCAAGCTCAGCTACTTCCATGGGGGGCGACTTGAAATCGTTCAATTCCAAATCCATGGTCAGGAAATTATGAACTGCATGCCCGCCTTCGTGCATAATTGTAGTCATGTCGCGCATCGTTGAGGTGGCGTTCATAAAAATAAAAGGCACACCAATTTCAGCCAACGGATAATTATAACCACCCGGAGCTTTTCCTTTGCGGGATTCCAAATCCAAATGCCCCATTTGCTTCATTATCTCAAGGCAACGACCCAAATAAGTATCCAGCCTTCTAAAAACATCGATTGATTTTTCGGTCAATTCCTTTCCATCGCTAAAAGCTTTTAAAGGTTCGCGGCCCTGAGCATCCACTGCCTTATCCCATGGTCGAAGTTCAGTTACTTTCAATTCCGATTTTCTTGTATTAGCAAATTCATTCAGCAGCGGCACAACTTCGCTTTCGATAGCCTCATGAAAATTGAAGCAATCCTGGGGTGTATAGTCAAATCGGCCATAGGCTTTAAACTGATAATCGCGAAAGTTCTTAAATCCAGCATTTTGAGCAACGCGGTGTCGCAATGAAATCAATCCTGAAAAGAGGTTGTCTAGTGTATCCTTGTCTTTCAATCTCCTCTCAGTGATTTTCATATACACTTCTTCTCGCTTAGCGCGATCGGTAGATTGCAGCAAAACACCAGCCTGAGGCAACGTGATCTCCTGACTATTCACCTGAACAGTCATAGCGCCTGAAAGCTCAGCATACTTTTGAGTTTCTGTACTAATCTCAGTAAATAATGGAATATTCTCTTCACGGAATAACTCAACTTCTTTTTTGAGGTTGCGCAGCATCAGGTTATATCCTGGCAGATTTTGTAAGTCAGACGTAAATGCGCAATCCAAAACCTTTTTATTCAACAAATCAGAATAGGGTGCAATTTGTGGCTGGATATTTTGAATGAAATCCTGGTAGGCTTTGCTATATTCATCCTTGTCGGTGTAACAAGTCATACGGATATACCGCCAGCCGATATCTTCGCTTATAACCGATTCCAGTTCGCTACGATCGTGAAGCCAGTGTTTCAATTCATCGGCTGTGTTTATCTGGCGATTGACAAGACCTTCAAAAAACGGTTTTAACGATTCCCAGATAGAAACTTTAAAATCCTCTGAGAGGAACTTCCTCTTCGGCCGCACCGGCAATTCAAGCTGATCCATAATTTAAAATCAATTGGTCAAACTTATCTAAAGTTGCCGGAAGAAAAAACTCAAACGGCTAACTAACAGTAGCTATGTGAATTATCCTGAGATTTATTTAAAGAACGAAGAAAATCAGCGCCATGAAACGATGGTTTTGTAATACTTTTGGATTTCTCTACCCATGACTCCCAGCAAATATTTTGTAATTGACTTTGATAGTACGTTTACCAAAGTGGAAGCGTTTGATGCATTGGCGGAAATCTCGCTGAAAGATCATCCTGAAAAGGAATCCATCAAAACTCAAATTGCCGAAATCACCAATCAGGGTATGGATGGTACCTTGTCACTACGCGAATCGATTGAAAAAAGGATACAACTTCTCTCTCCCGAAAAAAAACATTTAGCACAACTGGTCAATCATCTGAAAAGCGTAGTGTCGGAGTCATTCAAGCGAAACAAAGATTTCTTCAGCACTTATGCAGATCATATTTATATAATTTCCAATGGCTTTCACGAATTCATCGAGCCGGTGGTCGTAGAATTTGGCGTTAAAAAAGAAAACATACTCGCCAATGAATTTCAATATGACGCCAACGGAAAGATTACAGGCTTCGACAAAAACAATCCGCTTTCTTCAAATAACGGAAAGGCGGAACAACTGAAAAGATTAAACCTTCCCGGCGATGTTTATGTTATTGGGGATGGCTACACCGACTATGAAATCAAGCATTCTGGCCTTGCCAATAAATTTTATGCTTTCACTGAAAACATAGAGCGCGAAAATGTACTAAGTAAAGCAGACCACATAACACCAAGCCTCGACGAATTTTTATATCTTAATAAATTGAATACCGCAATTTCATACCCAAAAAACAGAATCAACGTGCTGCTCCTGGAAGGTGTGCATCCGGTGGCTATTGAGTTGATGAAAGCCGAAGGGTTCACTATTGAATCTTACCCCGCAGGGCTTGATGAAGATGAGCTTTTTGAAAAAATAAAAAACGTTTCTGTACTAGGGATACGCTCCAAAACACAGGTCACTGCCCGGGTTTTAGAAAACGCCAACCGCCTAATGGCCATCGGCGCATTTTGTATTGGCACTAATCAAATTGATCTTAAGGCCGCAACCAAAAAAGGCGTTGCAGTTTTCAATGCACCTTTCAGTAACACACGGTCGGTAGTCGAATTAGCGATTGCAGAAATGATTATGCTCATCCGTGGCATTCCCGACAAGTCAAATAAGATGCACCAGGGCCAGTGGGATAAATCGGCCAAAGGAAGTTTTGAAGTGCGCGGAAAAAAATTAGGCATTATCGGTTATGGAAATATTGGTGCTCAGCTTTCTGTACTTGCCGAAAACCTAGGCATGAAAGTGATGTATTATGATAAAGAAGAAAAACTGGCGTTGGGCAATGCTGTAAAATGCAAAACATTAAGAGAACTTTTGAACGCAGCAGATGTAATCACCTTGCATGTTGATGGCAATGAACGCAACACAAACCTGATTGGCTCCGAAGAGTTTTCCCAAATGAAAAAAGGAGTTGTGTTTCTTAACCTAAGTCGCGGTCATGTAGTGGACGTGAAGGCTTTAAGGGAGAACATTTTGAATGGAAAAGTAGCAGGCTCTGCTATAGATGTTTATCCGTACGAACCGATTAGCAACAATGAAGAATTCATCTCTGAACTAAGAGGTTTACCCAATACTATCCTCACTCCACATATTGGAGGAAGCACATTGGAAGCGCAAGAGAACATCGGCACGTTTGTACCCGGTAAAATCACAGATTACATCAATACGGGCAGCACCAGCAACAGCGTAAACTTCCCCAACCTTACGCTGCCTATTTTAGAAAACGCTCACCGACTTATTCACATTCACAACAATGTGCCCGGCATTTTGGCGCGGATAAACCAAATCCTTGCAGCCAACGACATCAACATTGTGGGCCAGTATCTAAAAACGAATGAGCATATCGGTTACGTAATTACCGACATCAATAAGGAGTATAACAAAGAGGTGATTAAGGAACTTCGCGCTATTGAGCATACGATTAAGTTCAGAGTCCTGTATTAGTTACTGGTGTTTCAAGGTGAAATTACCGGAGGTATTTCTAACTTTGCCGGAAACATTAAAAGCATGAGAATCTTTGCCATTGGTCGAAACTATGTTGAGCATATCAAAGAGTTGAATAACGAGCGACCAGACGAACCAGTAATTTTCACTAAGCCCGATACAGCCATTTTAAAAAACGGTTCACCTTTTTATTACCCCGATTTCTCAAAAGACATTCATCACGAAATTGAATTGGTCTTAAAAATCTGTAAAGAGGGAAAAAATATCGAAGAGAAATTTGCTTCCAAGTATTACGATTCGGTTGGTTTGGGCGTTGATTTCACCGCACGCGACCTGCAGCAAAAGGCAAAAGAAAAAGGCCTGCCGTGGGATATAGCCAAAGGGTTCAATAGCTCGGCACCAATTTCGGATAAATTCATTCCGACGGGTGACTTTAAAAACCTCGGCGACATTAATTTTAAATTGGAAGTAGATGGCGTATTGAAACAGCAAGGCAACACCAGTTTGATGTTGTTCAGTTTTGATTACATCATCTCTTATCTCTCAAAATTCTTTACGCTACGTACCGGCGATTTAATTTTTACGGGTACCCCAAAAGGCGTTGCCGCTGTGACTGTTGGAAATAAGCTTTCGGGCTATATTGAAAATGAAAAACTGTTGGAGTTTGAAGTCAAGTAATCTTCTAATTTTCCCCTGCCTGCTGCTTTCAATCTTCACGCAGGCACAACTGAGTCCTGCCAAAGATTTGCCCTTCAGAAAGTCAACACTCGAAGAGCCCTATCTTTTTCCAATCAACCCTGGCAAGCAAAACTGGCTGGCCGGCACCATGGGTGAGCTTCGTAATACACACTTTCATGCGGGCATAGATATCCGCACAAATAATATGACGGGAATGCCCGTGCGCGCAACACAACGTGGCTACATTTCACGGGCTATTGTAAATTCCTATGGCTATGGCCAAGTTTTGTTCGTCACCCATCCGGATGGAAATGTGTCGGTGTACGCACACCTTGATCAATTTAAAGGCAAAGCCGGTGATTTCATTTTGAATAAGCATTACGAGAAAAAATCATTCAACATTGACCTCGAGTTTTTGCCTGATCAATTTCCCGTAAATCGAGGTGATACTATTGCCCTTTCGGGGAATACAGGAGGATCAACGGGGCCGCATTTGCATTTCGAAATCCGCGACTCTCAAAACGAGGCTTTAAATCCGCTGAACTTCAAGTTTGATGAGATAAAAGACGGGCTTCCGCCGGTACCGCAAAAAATTGCTCTAAAAACAATTGACATCAATTCGCGAATCAACGGACACTTTGGTAGAAGTGAATTTTTCTTATTGCGAAATGGGTCCACCTATTCTTTGCCCGGTCCGATCTCTGTTCAGGGAAAGATTGGCATTGAACTGCTTGCCTTCGACCGGATGGATTTTTCACAGTTCAGGTGCGGCATTAATGAAATAGAAGTTCGGGTTGATAGCCAAAAAGTATTTGTACAGAAAATCGACAGGATCAATTTCAATGAAACACAAGGCATTGTGGCGTTGCTCAACTTTCAAACGTTGAAAACCCGAGGGTTGCATTTCAACAAATTGTACATTGAGGATGGCAACCCATTGAAGTATTACGAAAGCGGTGTCAACCGAGGCGAAATAAATATCTCTGACAAACCTTCAATTGTTCAGATAAATTTGAAAGACACTTATGGCAACGAAAGTAACATTCGCATGAAGTTATTGCCAGGTTCATCCACGTTGGCGCCTATGCCTGTCCTGACGAAACCTTATGAGTATGACATTTCTGGAAACGTAATGACCTTGCGGGTAAGGCCTTGCGGGCCGAAAGGCAAAATTGTTTTTTTTGAAAAAGGAAGCCCAACGCAACTTGAGCCAAGTTATCTGGATAATAGTCAGCAGGTTTACCTTATCGACTTACAAAAAAACATTCCAGACTCAGCACAGACCTGTCAGGGGAATATCAGGTTTGATGTTATAGACAAAATCCCGTCGGGAACACAATACACTTTTTACAGCGATCTGGCAGACATTCGTTTCAGGCCTAGCTGTTTGTATGATACTTTGTTTTTTAACCTTTCTAAAAGCGACAAGAACAAGCCCGAGGTTTTTTCAATCGGCCGGAATACAGAGCCTTTAAACGATTCCGTGGAAATCATTTTAAAACCAACAACACAAACTGAGGATGCAAAAGTCTCGGTCTATCATATTGAAGGAAGGCTATATGAATTTGTGGGAGGTCGTTGGCAAAACGGTAAAATCAAATTCAATACATCCAAACTTGGTGATTTTATCTTACTGAAGGATTCAATCGCTCCTGTCGTGCATAGGATACATTGCAACTCAGCATCGGCGCGTTTTCGTATTATTGATAACTTATCGGGTATTGCGAGCTACGAAGCATCGGTCAATGGTCAATGGCTTCTGATGAAATACGATTATAAAACAGGAATTTTGCAATCGGAGCGGCTCGACAAATCGAAACCATTGCAAGGTGACTTTGAATTGAAAGTGAAAGACAAGCTCGGAAACGAAAAAATATACACACAAAAAATACTTTAAACCTTTACGATTATGACACTTACCGCTGGAATGAAGGCTCCCGATTTTACTACAACTGATCAGAATGGCAAGGAGGTAAAGCTCTCCGATTTTAAAGGAAAGAAAGTAGTCCTCTACTTTTACCCGAAAGACATGACTCCCGGTTGCACCACCGAGGCTTGCAACCTGCGCGACAATTACAAACTATTGCAGAAACAAGGCTACGAAGTGCTTGGTGTGAGCACTGATGACGAAAAAATGCATCGCAAGTTTATTGAAAAAGAAAAGCTGCCCTTCCGCTTGTTGGCAGATACTAACAAATCCCTTCATGAAAAGTATGGAACATGGGTAGAGAAGTCGATGTATGGCAGAAAATACATGGGCACTGCACGAATCACCTTCATTATTGATGAAAATGGAATCCTTGCTGAGGTGATTGGAAAAGTGGATACTGCAAACCATACCCAACAGATATTAGGTGAAGCTAAGTCTCCATTGGCAAAAGCGAAACCAGCTAAAAAGGCTCCAAAGAAAGTCTCGAAAAAACCAGTCAAGAAAGTTTCGAAGAAAAGAAAATAGCAAATGGTTCCTGGCTGACTTAAAATCATCATTGTAAATAAAAAACCAGCTGGCTATAGGCCGGATTTCCTAAGTTCATATCTTCGGGCAAATTTTTCTTCATGTCAAATCAGCCGGACTTCGTTCAACTAAAGAAACTAGCTACTCAAATTCGCAGAGATATCGTGCGCATGGTGCATGCTTGCCAGAGTGGGCATCCGGGCGGTTCCCTGGGCTGCACCGAGTATTTTGTAGCCTTATATTTTCATTTACTAAAACACAATTCCAAGTTTAATATGGATGGACAGGGCGAGGATTTATTCTTCTTGTCCAATGGTCATATCTCACCGGTTTGGTACGCGACACTGGCACGCTCAGGGTATTTTGATGTGAAAGAATTAACCACATTCCGCCAAATCAATTCACGACTGCAAGGCCATCCTGCCACTCACGAGCATCTTCCGGGTATCCGTATCGCGTCGGGCTCTTTGGGACAAGGCTTGTCTGTGGCTATTGGTGCAGCGCAGACAAAGAAATTAAACAAAGACAATCAATTGGTGTTTGTACTGATGGGTGATGGAGAGCAGCAGGAAGGCCAGGTATGGGAAGCCGCAATGTACGCACCGCACAACAAAGTTGATAACCTGATTGCTACCATAGATTATAACGGCCAGCAAATCGACGGGCCTGTAGACAAAATTCTCTCATTACTGGATTTGAAAGCCAAGTGGGAATCTTTCGGTTGGATTGTAAATGAATTTGAGGGAAATAAAATTGAGGAAGTCATCAAGGCGCTCGATCATGCGAAGTCACTAACCGGCAAAGGGAAACCGGTAATGAACCTGATGAAAACCGTGATGGGATTTGGTGTTGATTATATGATGGGTTCGCACAAGTGGCACGGTGTTGCACCTAATGACGAAGAGTTGAAAAAGGCCTTGGATCAACTAGAGGAAACGATCGGAGATTATTGAGAAATCTCAAACAAACCACGGAACAATCGCAAGTAAAACAGCCACAATGATCCAGAAAATTAATTTGCCGTCGATCGTTTTGGTTTCTTGCATAGAATTTGGATTAAAAACTTTTACGGGCAAATCCCCGAAAGGGTTTGTAGAACAAATGGGGTATTTTTTGTTTTAACAAGTCATTAACAAAGGAAAGTCGGTCATGACAAAATTCACATTTACAGAAAAAAAAGATACCCGCTCTGGATTTGGTGCAGGGCTGCACGAATTGGGTAAACAAAATGAAAACGTGGTAGCCTTGTGTGCCGACCTCACTGGTTCACTCAAAATGGATGCCTTTAAAAAAGATTTCCCCGAAAGGTTTTTTCAAATTGGCATTGCCGAAGCCAACATGATGGGCATTGCTGCAGGAATGACAATCGGCGGAAAAATTCCGTTTACCGGAACGTTTGCAAATTTTTCTACAGGTCGGGTTTATGATCAGATCCGCCAATCGATTGCTTACTCTAATAAAAATGTAAAAATCTGCGCTTCGCATGCAGGTGTCACACTAGGCGAAGACGGAGCGACTCATCAAATACTGGAAGACATTGGCATGATGAGAATGTTGCCGGGCATGACCGTGATTGTGCCCTGCGACTACAACCAGACCAAGGCTGCAACGCTTGCCTTGGTGAAACATGTTGGTCCCGCTTACTTAAGATTTGGTCGCCCAAGCTGGCCGATTTTCACCAGCGACAGGCCGTTCACAATTGGCAAGGCCGATAAAATGATTGAAGGAAAAGATGTAAGCATTTTTGCATGCGGTCATTTGGTTTGGCATGCAATAGAAGCCGAAGAAATATTATCAGCACAGGGTATCAATGCCGAGATCATTAATATTCATACCATTAAGCCGCTCGATGTACCAGCAATTTTAGAATCTGTACAAAAGACCAAATGCGCTGTAACGTGCGAGGAGCACCAAATTAATGGCGGTCTTGGCGACAGTGTGGCTCAGGTATTGTCACGTTTCTTTCCGGCTCCGCTGGAGATGGTTGCCGTAAATGACAGCTTTGGTGAAAGCGGATCGCCAACTCAATTATTGAAGAAGTATGGACTAGGTCCTGACAATATTGTAGCGGCCGCTAAAAAGGCAATTCAGAGGAGAAAATAGGGCTGGAAGGTTCAGAGAATTTACCTGCCCATACAGTAGCGGGTGGGATTAACCACTCCTACTGTTGGGATCAGGCTACACAGTTTTAACGCTATGGCAAAATAGGTTTACTGTGCTTTTGAGAACCCCAAAGTAGAGGGTTCAATTTCAATTTTCCTAAGAAAACTGAAAAACTTTATTTTATCATTAAAAATGCCTTTTTTTAAGCAAAAATGAGCATTTCAACATGCTTGAAGACAATTATAAGCAGCGAGGATTAAGGAATAAATTGGTCAAAAAGTTGCGCCAGAAAGGCATAACCGACGAGGCAGTTTTGGCAGCCATCGGGAAGGTACCAAGGCACGTTTTTTTTGATGATGCGCTGCTCGCTCATGCGTATGAAGATAAGGCGTTTCCTATTGGCGAAGGCCAAACAATCTCTCAACCCTACACAGTCGCATTTCAAAGCGAAAAACTGGAAGTAAAGCCAGGACAAAAGGTGCTGGAGATCGGCACGGGCTCTGGTTATCAGGCGGCTATTCTTCTGGAATTAGGAGCAAAAGTCTATACTATTGAGTTCAACAGAAAACTGTACGAAAAGACAAAGGCTTTCCTGCCCTCATTTGGGTATAATCCCTATTTCTTTTATGGTGATGGATCGAAAGGAATACCTGCCAAAGCACCATTTGACAAAATCATCGTAACGGCGGGAGCGCCAGTAATTCCTTCGGCACTGACAGATCAATTAACTGAAAAAGGAATACTAATAATTCCTGTTGGCGACCGTGAATCACAAAAAATGCTAAAGATCCATAAGAATGCAGGAAAGCTCCTAAAAGAGGAGTTCAATCAATTCGCCTTCGTGCCACTGCTTGGCGAGGGTGGCTGGACATCTAAAGACTAATTTTGTTGCTGATTTGCCTACCTACTAATAGGTAGTTATATTTGCACTTAATAAAGATGTCAACCCGGGAAACTATCATACAATTAGGTGATCAACTGATCCGCAGTAAAGGCTTTAATGCTTTTAGCTTCTATGACATCTCTGAAAAGATGAAAATCAAGAATGCGTCAGTTCATTATCACTTTCCGACTAAAACAGATTTGGGCATTTCAATTTTGGAAGCTCACCGGCAAAAGCTTCATTCATTAATTGAGTCAACCTCTACGAAGGGTCCAGTTGACAAGCTAAACTCATTTCTTTTGATTTATACAACGATCAAATCAGAAGGACATGTTTGTCTTGTTGGGTCATTAGCTACCGACTTGAATACCGTGGATTTAAAAATTGCCAATGAACTTAAAACTTTCGCCGATGAGATTTTAAACTGGGTTACAACCATACTCGACGAAGGTAAAACAAGTGGTGTGTTTTCTTTTCAGTGCAGCCCAAGAACAAAAGCGCTAATGGTAATTACCAATATGCTGGCAGCGCTTCAACTTTCGCGGCTCACCAATGAAGAAGATTTTTATACTATTCGAAATGAGGTTATTAAAGGACTTAAAGACTAATTATTTAAATTATGAATCAGAAAAGAGTAGTTGTGACGGGTTTGGGTGCAATCACCCCGATAGGAAATAATCTTTCAGACTTTTGGAATAACCTCATTGAAGGGAAAAGCGGAGCAGCACCGATTACTCATTTTGATGCTTCGAAATTTAAAACGCGGTTTGCCTGCGAAATCAAAGAGTTTGAATTTGAGAAATACTTCGATCGCCCGGAGCTACGTAAAATGGATAAGTTTACTCAATTCGCAATGGTGGCTGCGGATGAAGCTATTAAAGATTCGCTGCTAGATTTAAATAGTATTAATAAAAGAAGAGTTGGTGTGATCTGGGGATCGGGTAATGGTGGCTTCCAGACATTTCAGGAACAGGTAATGGAGTTTGCCAAGGGCGATGGTACTCCGCGCTTCAATCCATTCTTTATTCCTAAGGTCATTGCTGATATTGCTTCGGGCTGGATTTCGATCAAGTACGGCTTTATGGGCCCCAACTTTACAACAATCTCTGCTTGTGCTACGTCCACCACTGCCATCATTGACGCTTTCAATTATATACGCTGGGGTAAAGCAAGCATCATCATTACCGGTGGATCAGAAGCCGCGATAAACGAAGCTGGCATTGGTGGATTTAATGCATCAAAAGCGCTTTCCACCAGAAATGATGACCCTGCCACAGCTTCGCGTCCATTTGATAAAAATCGTGATGGATTTGTAATGGGCGAAGGTGCAGGCGCTTTGGTTTTGGAAGAGTATGAGCACGCGATAAAACGCGGAGCAAAAATTTATGCAGAAGTAGCCGGCGGTGGCATGAGTGCAGATGCCTATCACCTCACCGGTACACATCCTGAAGGAGAGGGCGCTTTACTGGGAATGCAAGAAGCTCTTGACGATGCCGGCTTGCAGCCGCAAGACATTGA
>Ga0206976_1057_pt1 | contig 38172 bp, 29 predicted proteins | sample Alteio_BWOrgHeat_82_FD_152926 | JGI IMG/M metagenome (GOLD analysis project Ga0206976, IMG submission 152926) | Enriched cells from forest soil in Barre Woods Harvard Forest LTER site, Petersham, Massachusetts, United States -... | ecosystem: Environmental > Terrestrial > Soil > Temperate forest >... | reverse complement strand
CAGCGGCTCCCCCAACGCAGCCTTCACCACTGAGTATGATATCAGAGTAGTAGAAGTGTGGCCCGCGAGCCGCAATGCCAATGACGCCATACTATCGCAGCCACCGATCTATGAAACCACCACCACCAGCACCACCCTGATCTATGGACCCGACGCCACACAACTTGAGCCCGGAAGAACGTATGCGTTTCGTGTGCAGGCCAAGGCGCAGGCCGGCGCAGAAGCCTTAGACCTGTTCAAAAACAACGGGTACAGCGAAACCGTGACGTTTGTGTATGGCGATGCGTGCGAAGCACCTGCACAGGTGAGCGCCCAGGCCGAGAGCCCGACACGAATATCACTGCAGTGGGAAGCCAGCCCCTCGCAGACCGGATATACAGTACGCTATAGAACAAAAGACCAAGCCGATGCCAACTGGTATTCAAATACATCACTGATCACCACAGCAGAAGTAAGCGGACTTGAGCCCAAGACCACGTATGAATACCAGCTGATGGCAACGTGCGGCTACTTTGAAAGCAGCTACGGGAACCTAGCGACGATCACCACACCCGATATGGCACAGCAAGGCTACACGTGTGGAGTAGCACCGCCAAACATAAACCTGGATAAGACACAGCTGATCCCGACCCTGAAAGTAGGCGAAATACTCAAAGCCGGCGACTTTGACGTGACGCTCACCAAGATAAGCGGAGCCAACGGCAAGTTCAGCGGAGAAGGAGCGGTAGTCGTTCCGTTCCTGAATCAAGTACGGGGACGCGTCATTTTCACAGACATCACCGTGAACACAGACAAGCGAATGGTAGACGGAATGATGAACGTAACCGGAGGCGCAGTAGAAGCAGTGCCGGCAAACGTACAGAACATGATGGATCAGCTGACACAAGGACTCAGTGCAGCAGATAGCCTACTAAATCAGATACGCCAGTATTTACCAACGACACCACCAGACCCGAACACCTTTGTGGCAGACACACTTATCATTATAGCCGGAGGAATTAAGAGTGTGACCAAAGACTCAGAAGGAAACAGTATTGTAACAGACAACAACGGCAACAGACAAACCCTGCCGGCGGGCAAGAACATAGCCATCACAGACAAGGCAGGGAATGGAGTGATAATAAACAAACAAGGAGGAGAGACCACCACCACAAAAACAAAAGCGATAGCTACAACAAAACGAGAGTATAACCTGAGCACAACATTTGAGAACACAACCAGCTCACATTATGGCATAGACCAACAGAGCATTGATGCACTGAAAGGCAACTATGAAAAACTGAGCGACAGTTATTATGTAGCATGGAAAGCAGTGGCATCACAACAATCCGATGTTGTAAAGGCAACGACCAGCAACAGCACGATAGACGAACCCCGTATCCATTTTATTCAAAGCGCCAGTTCACCAATGCCCAATGCCGAAACCGTGACAGTCAGCGGTCCGGATAATGGCATGACCGAATCACTGGTAGCAATGTATTCTCCCGCGGATACGACAAAGAAAGAACAGATCCTGGGCAAACTGAACATCATAGGATATGACAAAAAAGATGTTACGCTACACATCGTTCCGGTGAACGGCATAAAGCTTACGGCCACGGCAGAAGAAGTGCAGACCCAGCTCAACAAGATATATTCACAGGCCGTAGTAAGCTGGACGGTACAGCTGGATAGTAACCTCACGGTAAAAGGACTAAGCACCCCATTTGATAACGGCACCAGTGGCTTGCTGAGCAACTATACCGGAGACATGAAGACCGTGATTAATGCCAAGAGCAATCTAAATGACGAAGAGTACTATTTGTTCCTTGTGCCGACCGGGGCAAACAACACCGAAAACGGCTACATGCCACGGAGCAAACAGGCAGGGTTTATTTTTATTGACGGATCGGAAGACAATACCTCCATCATACACACGATGGCACACGAACTGGGCCATGGCGCATTTACACTGAAACATACGTTTGATGAATATTCTTCATTAATAAAAGGCACAACGGACAACTTGATGGATTACGCCAACGGGACAAGGCTTTTCAAATACCAGTGGGACCAGATTCACGATCCGGTTACAGTGCTTGGGTTGTTTCAGAGCGATGAGAGTGCAGCGAGTGTAAATACGGAAACATTCACGATTCAACTTAAGAATGGTGAGTCTGTCATCAATTCAAACAGTTATGTTTTGATATCAGCTGAGCCAGCTATGCCAACCTTGTCTGTAAAAGCAGTTAGCAGTAATTCGTTGAGCACTTCAGAGGTTTCTTTTCGATTGAAAATAGAATACCGCAGAGATATTCGTCAGGATGAAGATTCTTTTCCCTTGAGTGGGTGGAAAAAATTGAAAGCTAATGAGCAATGGAATATTGATTTTGAAAATAAAATACGGGGAGGAAAAGCTACGCTGTATTTTAAATATGGTGAGACCACTATCACGGAGGTCTTTTATATACGGGGCACTAATCCTACAGAACAATCAGTAAAGGATTATATCATCGCACAATCTTATGACATTTGGTTTTTAACCCGATTGATACGACAGGAATCTAACTACAGACAATTTAATCCAGGCACAAATTATGGTACAGGCTGGAACGATAGCCAGGGATGCACCAATTTTGGGCCACCTCATGGCTGGGGCCTTATGCAATTGGATTTATTGGATGGAGGTCAGCGACCCACGGCTCAACAACTATGGAATTGGAAAGCAAACATTGATCGAGGTTATCAGTTTTTAAATGGGGAGAAAAGGACAATGGTTAATAACAATCTAAGTACGAGCATTACCTCGATGAATAATTGGAACATATTAAATGCAAATGACACAATCCTAGGACATGCTGATCAAGAGGAAGGAAATGTAACAGGGTCAATTGTCTACACGCATGCCGATAGTGATCATTTCGATTATGATTTTGGAGGACAACCAACCGGAGCCAACAAGTCTTTTATGGATGCAGCATGGATTAAAAATTATAATGGAAGCTCGGGTGGAACAAATGGATATCCAGGTTTTTATTATGTTTTAAAACAGGCAGGTAAACTTTCAAAGCCTGCGTGGAATTTACATCGAACAAATAATTCCGGTCATAATTATGTTGAAGCCGTCAGCGGAAGAGAGAATTAAGAAATTAACCTTATGAAAATAAAATTAACATTTAGCTTAAGTATTTTAGTTTATGGAGCTTTTTCACAAAGTAGAGCTAACCTTTATTTTGTAAGCGGGCATCCATTCACAAATATTGAAACACAATTTCCTTCGACTATTTTAAAATATGAAAAAGACTCTTTAAAAAAAGTAAGTACAATTACGAATAATAAGATGTTGCTTTCTTATATAAGGGTTTACCCTGAGCTTAATTTGCTAACAGCATTAACTGAAGACTATAAAACAAAAGAAGATCAGAAAACGCTTCATATTGTGCATTTGGATCAGCCTGACACTGTTTACCATTTAAAAGTCTTTTTGCCAAGCAATAGAAGTTGCACCAAGTCATCTTTGGTACAAACTAAACAGGGCGTTTTTGAATGTTTTGTGTGTTATGACAAGAATGTAACACACATACCTGTTTCCGAAAGAAAAACCGAAGTTTATGGCTATGATGTTAATAGGCTGGAGAGAAGAGAATTGTCTGCTGAGGATTTAAGATTTTCTGTAGCGAGCGGTAGCGCAGGAGGAGCCATAGAAGGAGATGACTACTTTTTACTATACACAAACTCCTCTGACGGGCGGATCAAGATCCCGGTTACTGCAGATACTACGTTGCGACCTCTGTTTCCACTTTCACTACCTGATTCCTTCAAGTTAAAGCGGAAAAAGAGAGTTGCAGTTCTTTGCAATAATGAGACGTTTACCGCAATGCTTGTAAATCATACAGAGCCTAATTCTGAAAATATTGGATATTCCGAATTGATAGTCTATAGCAAAAATGGTAGCTCTTTCTTTAGAAGAAGAATCAAAGGCAACGATGCTGAATTTCGATCCCTGAATAAGTGGATAGCGGGCGATGTGATAGACATGAACTCCAAAATTGTATACAACGAAAAAGGTCAAATAAAAGATAATGTCAAATTCAGTCGCATTAGCCCCGGTAAAAACGAGAGGAGAGGAAAGGGCACCTCTACTGGTGCGCCTTTTGATTTTAGATCGGAATTCCTTGATAGGTATTACCCAGGCATCCTGTACCTGATAAATACTGAAACAAAAAATTATATTGAATGGAGTACCGGCCAAGGAGATAGTGAAATTCTTCTAATAGAAAATGATTTGGTTTATTATAGGGTTAACGATGAGATATATCGAGCACCTATTCTGAATGGACAAAAGTTAGGCAAAACACAACTTCTTATTAAAAATGAAATCGTTCCAGATATTCATTGGGCATTCATAAGTAATAATTAGACCAACTTTAACTCTGCTAAGGAATAATTGTGCTACCCACTCGGCCGCCATCTAACCTGCGATATGAATTTTATATTCTTCATAGCGCTGCAGCACTTGCTTTACATACCAAACGGGTCCGTCGCAGCGGCAATAGCCTGCCGATGCTAATGCATCGCGATAGTATTTTGGATTTGATTTTTGTGCAAGGTAATAGCCAACGTTGTCGTCCCACAAATCAGTTTTTCGGCCATATTTTTTGGTGAGCTTCTGCGCATCAATCACATGTGTGAGGCCAACATTGTACGAAGCCAGCACAAACTTCATTCGCTCGCCATCCTCGGGTACCGATTTTTTCCAGTAGTCGTCAAGGAATTTCAGGAAACGAACGCCCACTGAAATATTTTGCTTCGGGTCCCATAAGTTAGTCACACCAAAATATTCGCCCGTCTCGGGCATTACCTGCATCACTCCAATTGCGCCCACCCACGACTTCGTTCTTGGGTTAAAGTTAGATTCCTGAAAAGCAATTGAGGCGATCAAACGCCAATCCCAGCCCAGTTCGGCAGCCCCTTTTTTAAATTGGTCATCATAAGGCGAAAGCTTTTCAGTACGGAATGATGAATAATCGCTGGAAGCTAACAGCGTTGAGAAGATCGGGTTTTCGAAGTACTTTTCACGCATAATTTTGAGCGTACCGTCTCTCTTAATCTGAACAAGCCAGTCATTGATAGAAGTTCGAAATGATGGAGAATTACTTCGCACGGCCCACGCAATCTGTTGTGGTAAGCTCAGCACGGTATTAATATCAATGTCTGGATAATAGAGTTGATTAACCAGCGCCAGCATTTGGTCAGTGACGGTGTACTCGATTTCACCCAGAGCTACCTGGCGAATAAGAGATTCGGTTTCTGCGTTGGCGCTGTCTTCGTGAACGATAATTTGCCCGCCTATTTCCTGTGAAAGATTCTCCAACCTGTTTTTGAAAGATGATCCGTTAATGACATACACGTCTTTGCCGATCAGTTCGTGCGGGTTGCGCAGAAGGTTTTTTTCTACATCATCGGAGGTTAGCTGCCGCCAGCCTTGGGGTTTTCGCTGCACAAGCACCTGCCATGTATTAAAAAACGAATTAGTAAAAGAAACATATTCGGTCCGGTCTTTGGTAATCGTCAGTGGAAAAGCAATGATGTCTCCTTCACCCCTATTGAGTTTGTCTATAGCTTCTTCAATGCCTGAAATCACTTTTATTTTCAAATCTACCCTTAGCTCTTTGGCAAGATGTTTCAACAGTTCGTACTCATAGCCCATCGGGCGGCCTTTATAGATAAAATAGCTTACCGAATTATTGTCGAGAAGAGCCGTAATATATCCTTGCTTCCGGATGTCATTCAGATCACGGATGATAGTTGGCTCGGCAGCAAAGGTCGTTTTTGGTTTTTTTTCGCAATCGGTGAAACAAAGCAGGAAGGCAAAGACAAAAACCGCGCGAGTCATTAGGGAATTTAGAAATTCCAACGGGAAATAAAAAAAAGCCCCGAAGGGCCTTTCTTTCCTGGAAAAATTCGATTAGTTAAAAATATAACGAATCCCTAACTGAGCCTGCCATACATCACCATTATTAAAACTGGCCCCCTTAACAAAAGAGTCTTTTATAAGAACAGTTTGCCCATTTACATTTTGTGTAGCTAATGTGAAAATAGGTTGGCCAGCGGCATTGATGCCAGACTTGTTTATACTTCCTGGAGCGCCAGTGGCCAAAGTCAAAGGGCTGGTATTTGTTGTTTGCCAGCTAACACCCCAAGCATTATTAAGCAAGTTTGCTACGTTAAGAATATCAGCACGCACCTGGAGCACATGTTTGTTGCCACCTACTTTTAGATAGAATTCTTGTACAACGGTAAAATCAAATCGGGTCAACCAAGGAGCATAGCCTCCATTTCTTTCTGCATATTGTCCTCTCCGTTTGCTAAGGTATTTATTTCCATTAATGTAAGTGTCAAACGCCTGTTGTTGTTGCGCTGCTGTGTATGTTACGGCAGAGGCACCGCTTCCAACAGTTAGAGGGGTAAAATTAAGTTCTGATGCACTATTAGGAACATAGAGGAGATCATTGTTTTGACCATCACCGTTGAGATCTGCACTGTATGTATACGACACTTTGTACCCACTAGTAGAAACCATGCCTAATGTTAACATGGTAGAACCACCGTATTCTCCACCATAAGTAATGCGATAGTTGGCATAACCCACAACCCTGTGACGGAGGTCGTTGTCTGCATAGGATGTTGAAAGATAATTTTGTCCTGCTACTGTTGGAACGTTAGCTACAACGGTACTGGCTACAGATTGTAAGTCGCGCGCTAATCCATAAGTGTAACCAACCATACCACCGAAGCCTTTGACAACTGGTTTTTCAAACTTGGCTGTAAAAGTGTAAGAACTTCCCTGTGTAGTATTCTTTAAAACAAAAACATTGGTTACCGCTGTATTGTAAAAGCGAGCTATGTTAATAGGGCTAGTAGCAGGACCTTGAGAGCCGGCCAATCCCGATGCCGGGAAGAGACTGCGCGTATCGTCGCCGCTCAGATTACGATTGGGTGCTTGCAGGTTTGCATCAATATAGCGCAGGGCTTGAATATTTTTATTATAAATCAATTCGACAGTACCAATTAAACCGAAAGGTAATTTTTGGTCAACAGCCAGATTGGTTTTCCAAACTTTTGGATACTTCAAATTAGGATCCGTTGCATTGATCTGGTAAGGAGCCAATTTCGTGATATCTGTAGGCCCTGTTGGTAAAAATTGAGATGGGTCAGTTCTAAAAGGATAAGCAGTAGTATTAGTTGCAGTGATCAAGGCAGTATTTACGCCATTATTACCTAATTGATTGGAAACTAGTACCTGAGGAATTCTGGAAACAAAGAGACCCGTTCCTCCCCTGAGCTGAGTTGTCCTATCACCATTTACATCGAAGTTAAAACCTAAACGTGGTGAGAGAAGAACTCTGTTTGAGGGGAATGCACCCGTGTTGACGCTGTAATTTGCTCCATGCTCGTCTCTAAAATTGAGTGGTGTTATCACAGGATTGGTAAAACTAGCTGCAGTAGAATTGTCGTAAGCAAATAAGTCAGCTCTTAACCCACCAGTCAGTTTTAATTTTTGAGTGACCTGGTATTCATCCTGCAAGTATGCGCTATAAGTTGTCGACTTCAGTACTTGCCATGGCTGCTGACCATTGGGTAAAAGAGAATACCTGAGGTTATATTTTGCGAGCGTAACAGGAGAAGTTGTAGCCGTCGGGTTGTTTTTAAAATCCGTAGCAGCAGCCTCAAAATCAGAAATGGAGTTATAGGTATAAACACCGTTAGACTCCGGGAAAAACAGGTTGTTGGAGACAAAGCGCTCATAAGCAAGACCTGCTGTGAAAGTATGATCTCCTGCAAAATAGGAGAGGTTGTTAGTGAAATTTAAAGTGGAATAATTTAATCTATTAGCTGGAGTAAATGGATCAAATCCAACAGAAGTATAGGTGGTTCCGCCAGCGCCACTTAAAATATCAATTGTCGGAAACTCGTTTGTTCTATATTTTCTGTCTTCATTTTGATAGTTGTAGGTTGCAATGAACTTATTGGCAAATTTGCCTTTAAAGTTTGAGTTTAATTCTGCCGCAACTGACCTCGTATTATCTTTAATAATGTATCCGGTATTTTGAGGAGAAAGCGCGGTTGACAAGTTAGATCTATTGCCATTACCGGCAGCACCACTACTATTGCTATTACTAATCAGCTGATCTGCCTGGGAATCGTGCTGTGAATATCTAACTGACAGTTTGTGATTATTGTTGATGTTATAGTCAAATTTAATGAGGCTCTTTTTACTTGCAATAGTGTTATTAAAACCATCGATCGCACCCAGGTTGAAATTGAAATTTGAGAGCATATACTGGCTAAGACTTGTAAGATCAGAAGCGGTTGTTCTAGCAACATTATTCCCTGTTTCACCAGGCCTATTAGCGATGTACGAAAGTGCTGGTGTGGAGCTATTGTATTGTTCGTAATTGGCAAAGACAAATAATTTGTTCTTAATGATAGGAGCTCCAATTCTAAAGCCGGTAGTTACTTGATTAACATTGATTGGTGGTAGTGTTTGTCCATTGGCTTTTGTTCCCACCATATTACTTTGACTAGTAAGAGTGTAAACTGATCCGCTCACTTGATTTGTTCCCGATCGTGTTACGGCATTTATCCCAGCACCGGCAAAACTTGATTGACGGACATCAAAGGGAGTGATGTTCAATTGGAATTCATCAAAAGCGTCTAGAGAAATAGGAGTCGTCCCTGTTCTACCACCCGCTTCTGCCGAAGAGCCTAATCCAAACCCGTTATTAAATACAGATCCATCGACAGTAAAATTATTAAATCGGGTATCCTGACCAGCAAATGAAAGCCCGTTTCCATAGGCATTGTATTTAACAATATCGTCCAACTTTCTTCCAATGGTGGGAATACTATTTATGATTTGCCTATCATAAGAAGAAGCGGCCCCCATTCGGTCTGCGGAAAAAATATCATTTCTTCCGGTTGACACTATAACTTCGTCAAGTTGAGTACTACTATCAGCCATTTTTAGGTTGATAGTAGCTGTAACGCCCAAGCTTAAAAAGACTTCTTTAACAGTTTCATCTTTATACCCTACAAAGGTAATCTTGATTTCATAGGGCCCTCCTACGCGCATACCCGGAATAATGTATCTTCCGTCAGTTTGTGAAGTCGCTCCATATGAAGTACCCGATGGAGTATGTACTGCAACAATTGTTGCTCCAGGTAATGGAGCCCCCTTATCGTCAGTAACGATACCTGCAATAGATGATGTCGTAACCTGCGCCCTTGCGCCAACATAGGCCACGGACAACAACAAAAACATTAACAGTAATTTTTTAATCATAAAGATTTGGGTTTGATTGAATTTTATCACGGCAAAAATATCCGATTTACCCATCATAAAAACCACAAACTCCTTTAATTCTTAGGCACATTTTGTTAACAATTTGGTAACATGAAATCGATGTAAGTGCTTGTATAACAGCACAAAAGATAAGGTGAGAAAACACGATTTCGCCATTTTTCTTAAGCTTCAAACCGTTGCGGTTGAAAATAAATCCGAATGTAAATCAGACTTCATTTTGCATTTTTGCAAACCCTTATTGTCAAATTAAGGTTTAACCCAAAATGGAGAAAGAGAAAGTAAGCAGTGGTAATATCATCGACCTGAGAGTGCTGCGCCGGGTTATGAAATTTGTAACTCCCTACAAAGGCCGGTTCTATCTGGTGATTTTTCTCACACTCGCCCTCGGGCTACTCACGCCACTCCGGCCAATTCTCATTCAATACACCATCGACAAGCATGTGCAATACGGTAATTATTGGGGCATGGTGAGTGTGATGTTTTTGATTTTGGCACTTCTCGTGATTCAGTCAGTTGTTCAATATGTTCACACTTATGTGTCGGGCCGTATAGCGCAGTTTGTCATTCGCGATATCCGTATTCAATTGTATGAGCATATCATTCGGTTGCGCCTCCAGTTTTTTGACAAAACGCCTATCGGCCGATTGGTAACGCGCACCATTTCAGACGTGGAGACACTAGCCGATGTTTTCAGCGAAGGGCTCGCTGCAATGGCAAGCGATTTATTGCAGATTGTGTTTATTCTGGCATTCATGTTTTATATCGACTGGCGTATGGCGCTGGTCAGTCTTTCTACTATTCCACTCATGGTTTTGTCGACTTATGTTTTTAAAGAAAAAATCAAAGTGGCTTTCAATGACGTGCGAAACGCAGTTTCTAACCTCAATGCCTTTGTACAGGAGCACATCACGGGCATGAGCATCGTTCAGGCTTTTGGAAGTGAGAAAAAAGAGTTTGAAAAATTCAAAGAAATCAACCGTGATCACCGCGACTCCAATTTAAGGTCTGTACTATATTATTCAATTTATTTTCCGGTTGCCGAAATCATTGCAGCCATGGGCACCGGGCTACTGGTATGGTATGGAGCAAAAGGTGTGATCGGTCAGGAGGTAACTGGTATTACACTTGGTAAGCTTGTTTCGTTTATCATGTTCATACAGCTTTTCTTCCGCCCTATTCGCATGATTGCCGACCGCTACAACACGTTGCAAATGGGTATCGTCAGCTCATCCCGCATTATCAATTTATTGGACGACAAAGAATTCCTTTCGCATAGCGGATCGTTTCAGCCGCAAAAAATGAAAGGCGAAGTGAAATTCGATCACGCGTGGTTTGCTTACTCCGATGCCAACTATGTGCTCAAAGATTTTGACCTCGAAATCAAGCAGGGAGAAACTGTGGCACTTGTGGGAGCTACAGGTGCTGGCAAATCATCGGTTATTAATTTGCTGGGCCGCTTTTATGAAATCAATCGAGGATCAATCTTAGTGGATGGTGTTGACATTCGTGAATACGACCTGGCTTCATTGCGAAAGAACATCGGCATTGTTTTACAAGATGTGTTTCTTTTTTCGGATACAATTCGCAACAACATTACTTTGGGCAACCGCGAAGTGACTGATGCAATGATCTTGCATGCAGCCGACTTGGTTGGTGCGCGGAGATTTATTGACAAACTGCCGGGCGGACTCAATTATAATGTGATGGAGCGAGGCGCTACACTTTCGGTAGGACAACGACAATTGCTTTCGTTCATACGAGCTATGGTTTATGATCCACAAATTTTGGTCTTGGATGAAGCCACTTCTTCTGTTGATAGTGAGACTGAAGAAATGATTCAGGAGGCGATAGCAAAAATGATGGAACACCGCACTTCCATTGTGATTGCACACAGGCTGTCTACAATACAACATGCGCATAAAATTGTTGTTTTGGACAAGGGTGAGATCAAGGAAACGGGCCGTCATGACCAACTGCTGGCGCACAACGGCTACTATGCTCACCTGCATAAAATGCAATACAAAGAAGCGGTTTGACAGTCACCGCTAAAGCCGGTTTTTTATCTATCCTGTTCTTGCAAAAGGATTATCTTTGCTTTGATGCGTTGCCAAAAAATTGCCGCCACACTTTTCTTTCTGCTTCTCGCGGCTCAGTTTTGCTATTCGCAAGTGCGAAAAAGCCCCAAAAGCAGTGGCTATCTGGTACCTCGCGTCAGCCACAACAAAGCCCGCATCGTTTGCCCTATTTTTGAGGAAAGTCAGTATCCTTATCAGGGTATTGGAATCAAAGTGGGAGACCCGTTTGCGTTAACCTATAAATTTTACCCTACCAAGCACTGGTCTTTTGCCATGGATGCAGGTAAGGCTGCCAGCGGGTTGTATAATGATTACTATCGCGGGTTGCTGCGAACTGACACATTAAGCACAAACCCAAAGACTCACGAGAAATCTACATTGACCTACCTCGCCCACAAAGCTGTGACAGATTGGTTTCTTGAGGCCAAATTTTTGTATCAATGGGACGCGAAAAGTATTTCAAAAGGACTAATGCTTTATTCCGGTCTGGGCTGGCAATGGCGTAGTACAAAGCTGCGGTATGATTACACCTATCAACAGTCTTCCCTTGTTGACGGGAAATTTGAACAGACTACGATCAGCAGGTTTACATATGGCCCTGTGGCAGTTGTTGGCTTTGAATATTCTTACTTTTCGTTGCCGATTTCTGCGTTCATCGAGGTGGAATTGTTTACCGATGCCTTGGTGGATCCGGGCTATCACCGCTTTCAGGGAGGCGTGGGCCTGCGGTACGTTTTCTAATCAGCTTTCGACTTCATCTGTCTGCAACTGCTTTTCATAGAGTTCTTTGTAAACACCATTCTGTGACAACAGGCTGTCATGCGTGCCTTGCTCTACAAGCGCTCCGTCATGCAATACAATAATTTTGTTGGCCAGCTTGGCCGAAGAAACCCGATGTGAAATAATTATTGTCGTACGCCCTTGCATGATTTTCTTCATGCTGTTGAGAATATTGTTTTCAGTTTTTGTATCCACAGCTGACAGCGCATCATCGAGAATCAGAATTTTTGGCTCACGGGCAACGGCTCTTGCAATGGACACGCGCTGCTTTTGTCCGCCAGACAAAGTGATGCCTCGCTCTCCAATGCGGGTGCTGAAACCCTGTGGAAACGACTGAATATTCTCATAAACATCGGCATCTTTAGCGGCTTGAATTATTTTGTTTTCAATAGGCTGGTCGAGGCCAAATGCAATGTTGTTATAAATACTGTCGCTAAAAAGAAAGACGTCTTGCGGCACCACTCCGATTTGTTTTCGAAACCCCGCCAGGCTGTAATCCCGCACTGAGACGTTGTCGATACAAACTTCGCCTGATGTGGCATCATAAAGTCGTGATACAAGATTTGAAATTGTACTCTTGCCTGAGCCTGTGGTACCAATGATTCCAAGCGATTCGCCGGGATGAATTGTAAACGAAATATTTTTTAATGCTTCAATTCCTGTATCCGGATAGGTGAAGGAAACATCTTTGAACTCTACTTTCCCGTCGATAGCTCTTTCCAGATTCTGTAATGAAACAATATTTGTTTTTTCTTTTAAAAATTGATTGATCCGTTTTTGTGAGGCTTCGGCCCGCTTCACCTGACTGCTGGTCCAACCGAGCAGTGTTACGGGCCATGTAAGAATGTTTACATAAATTATAAACTCTGCGATGTTGCCAATTGTAAGTGAGCCATTGATAACTTCTACACTTCCTGCATAAACAGTAAGGATAATGCTAAGGCCAACCAGTGCAAGCACAATCGGATAAAACAACGCTTCGACTTTGGTAAGCTTGACAGACTGATGTTTGTATTCGTTGTTTTCGCGGGCAAAATTTGTCACAGACTCTTTCTCTCGCGTGAATGATTTTATAACGCGAATGCCCGAAAATGCTTCATGAGCAAAGGTGCTGAGCCGCGACTGGCTTTTTTGAATCTCTTCGCTTCGGTGCTCAATAATATTATGGATATAAAAAATCACGATCGACAATAGCGGCAAGGGCAGCAATGAAAACAAAGTCAGCTTCGGACTAATTGCAAACATTACCGGCACAAGCATGGCAAAGAGAGTAAGTGTAGTAAGTCCATACATAATAGACGGCCCCAGATACATACGCACCCGGCCCACATCTTCGCTGATCCGGTTCATCAGGTCTCCCGTGTTATTCCTGCGATAGAAACTCATCGGCAACGACTGGTAATGTTCAAAAATTTCATTTTTCAAATCGTACTCAATGAGGCGACTCATTACAATTAGCGTTTGCCGAACGAAGTATAAAAACACGCCGCGAAGCAAAGCCATCAGCAAGATCATCCCGGCATAGATCAAAATCCCTTGTGCAAAGACTTTAAAATAATCGGCCTGAAGCTGGCTGTTTTCTAAAGACCTGTATATCCGTATGTTGTTAACCACCAAGTCAATGGAGTAACGCACAAACTGGGCTGGTATAATCTGAAATATGTTGGTGAAGATGACAAATACAAGCCCCCAGATGAGGAGCCACTTGTATTTAATCAAATATTTATTGAGATAACCGAGTTCTTTCATAGCAAATAAATCTTACTGCCCGCCGCGCAACCGTGGTAGTAACGGAAGATAATGGCGGCAAGTTCGCGAATACGTACTTATCCGGCAAAGCCTTTCACAATTCGCCGTTACCGTGTAATTTGCACCCCTAATAAACGTTCTTCTCCCATGCTCAACCGGCGCACCATCCGCATCAAAATCATGCAAAGCCTCTTTGCTTATGACCAATGCAAAGAAGCTGATCTGATGCTGTCTCGCGATTTAGTCGAGGAGCGGTTTCAGCCCGACTTGAATTCGATGGAAGTACAGGATAAGGAATTACTGCGCAGTCAGAAAAAATCGGCCCTTCAGTTGTTTGAAAAGAAAATGAGCGGGACGAAGGCAGCCAGCGAAGACAAAGCCATCGTTCGCGCTGTAGATGATGCTGCCAGCTTGTTTCAAAAGTCTATCAAGAAAGATCAGGTTTTTTTAAGCAAGAATATTTTGCTGGAAATGGAGAAGCTCTCAGCTACTTACCACAGTGTTATTGCACTTATTCTGGCATTTGCCGATTTGGCAGCAGCCGAAAAGAAAGTTGACCACGGAAATTTTTCGCATCACGAATGGATAAAGGCATGGCGGCAAAATGAAGAGCTCAAGAAGACCATTATAAAAGAAAGCGCCGGATGGGAAACGCGAATGGACAAAGTTCGCGGATGGTTTCGTGACATTGTAAAAGAAGATAGTGCCTACAAAAAATTTATTGCAGAAAAAAAGCCGGACGAAGAAGCCCAGAAGGCTTTTGTTAAGCACTTGACGCGCAAGATCATTTTGGGATCGGGTGCAATCAACGACTACTTTGAAGAGCAAAACATTCGCTGGGCTGAAGACAAAGACATCATTAAAAGCATGATGGACAAAACAATCAAGTCTTTTGCCAATGGGAAAACTACGCTGCAGAAAGTATCGCTCAACTGGGAAGACGATCAGGATTTTATTGACAAACTTTTTAATAACACGATTGGGCTTGAGCCTCAGTATAAAGAGTTGATTGCCAAAAACACGCGCAATTGGGAAGTAGACAGGCTGCCGCTCACTGACCGCGTAATCCTTGAAATGGCCATTACGGAAATGATCAACTTTCCCAACATTCCCGTAAAGGTGACAATCAATGAATATATCGAACTTTCAAAAGAATACAGTACGCCCAAAAGCCGTCAATTCATTAATGGAATTCTTGACGTAATCTCTAAGTCCATGAAGGAATCAGGTGCAGTGAAAAAGAGCGGTCGCGGGCTGATTGATAATAAATAATTGATGAATACTTGATCCGGAATCGAGTTTGAAGACTCAAAAATTTTCTGTCACTTTCTTATCTTTGTAACCTTAACCAGCGAACCTATGGGCAAGAAAAGCAATAACGCACTAATGGCATTTTTGGCAGGAGCCGCCGCAGGCGCTATCCTGGGAATCTTGTATGCTCCCGACAAAGGTTCAAATACCCGCGAGAAACTCTCGTTTCAATTGGACAAATACAAAAAGATGCTGCAAACTTATCTGGACGACCTCATGAGCGGTAAAGAAACACCACTCACGTCTGAAGCTAAGTCGCAAGGCCAAAAAGTGGTTTCCGAAGCTCAGGGTAAGGCACAGCAGCTGCTTGATGACGTAGATGAATTGCTGGAACAAATTCGAGGCAAGACCAGTTAATGTTTTGTTAAACCTGTTAAGTGGTTTTGAATTGAATGTTAGTTGAATTTATTTTTGCACTCACGAATTTTAAAAAAAGAAGTATGAAAATAGGATTGAAAATGTTGCTGTTTTCAGCGATGTTGGTAGTTGTAAGTTGCCGCGACCGGGCTTCTGAAAAAAAGATTGCAGAATTGGAGAGCCGGCTGGCACAATTGGAAGGGAATAAAAATAACCCTGCACCTGTGACCAATGCAGCGGCAGCAGCGACCACTCCCACAAAGCCCGAAGAGAAACCTGACGGCCCGTTGCCGGTAATCGAATTTAGTACTACTGATCATGATTTTGGAACTGTAACCGAAGGCCAGAAAGTATCTTTTACCTATGCTGTTAAAAATACAGGTCAGGCTCCGTTGATCATTCAAAATGCTCAACCTTCGTGCGGCTGTACCGTGCCCGATTGGTCAAAGTCTGCGATACCTGTAGGTGGTACTGGTTTTGTAAAAGCCGAGTTCGATACCAAAGGCAAACAGGGAGTAAATAATAAAACCATAACGGTTACAGCCAACACCTGGCCAAAAACCACTACCCTTAAATTTAAGGCGATGGTTGTGCCGCCGGCAGATGGGGCAAATGGGCCTGTGAAATAAAGAATTGAAATCTAACAGAGTTGCAAAGTCCCCAAAATGGGGATTTTGCATTTTTAAGGAAAGTGAAATTTTATTGACCGATTGAAAAAAGGGATAACTTGCGGGCTAAAATTTAAAACCCACTATGTATTCAATTTTACTTCAAGCACAAGGAAACAACTGGAGTTTCCCCTTATTGATGGTTCTAATGTTCGGTGTCATGTATTTTTTCATGATCCGGCCGCAGCAAAAAAAGGCAAAGGATCAGAAGAAATTTACCGAAGAAATTAAAAAAGGCGATTACGTTGTTACAATTGGCGGACTTCATGGTCGTGTTGCTGAGATTGAAGACGATACATTTATACTGGAAGTAGAACGTGGCGCTCGTATCAAATTTTCAAAGTCAGCTGTTTCAATGGAATCCACAAAAGCTGTGGCTAACAAAAAACCGGCAGCAGTTTAGTTCCGTCTTCGCACCAAGCAAAAATGGTGCGCAGCGTTTGGGATGAAGCATGAATATCCTCAGGATCATATTCAACCTTTTACGTTTCGACCGTGCCAACTGGAAGGCCGTGGGCCTTTGTGTGCTCACGGCAATGGTGTTTTGGATTTTTAATGCTTTCAATAAAAATTATTCCACCAATGTTCGCTTCCCGATTTTGTTTGAGTTTGACGGAGAAAAATTTACGCCAGCTCAGCATCTTCCAAAAACCATAAACGTCAATGTTTCTGGTAACGGCTGGGATCTCTTCAGAAAGCATCTCGGAGTGAAGGTACCGCAGGTGATTATTCCGCTGGAGCGCCCCAATGAGGTACGGAAAATTGTAGGCAGCACACTAGCTCCAATTCTGGCAACCCAGGTTGGTAATTTGAAAATTAATTTTGTCGTAACCGATACGGTATACTTGCAAATTGATAAGCGAGACATGCATCGGTATAAACTGGCAGTCGATGTTTCGGGTGTCACCTTTCGGCAAGGATACGGGCGCATAAGCCCTGTGGTTGTATTGCCAGACTCTGTTCGGTTAGACGGGCCCGAGAGCAGGCTTCATTCCCTTTCGGATTCTATCTTGGTAGCCGCGGAATTTAGAAATGTGAGCGAAAATTTTCGCCACGATGTAGAAGTCAATTTTCCAGGAAGTGAATTTGTAAAGAGAAATCCTCCAACGGCTCAAGTCATATTCGAAGTGGGCCCAGTACAAGAAGTGGGGAGAAACCTGAAAGTAACTGTAGAAAAAAACCCCGGCATTTTTGCCCAAGACAGTGTAGAGGCTCATTTTCAAATTCCAGTCATTCATGTATCGGATTTTCTTTTGCAATCGAGAGAAATCTCTTCAGTAGTAAATGGAAAGTCGCTGAGACAAAATAAAGTGCTGTTGCCGCGAGTTTTAAATATGCCCACCTACGCTCAGCTACTTAGGGTAGACTCCGTACACATTAAGGCCAATTGAACTGACTAAACTTAGAAACCTCAATCTCGATTGTAATTTCTAAACAGAATTGTGTCATCGTAAATATATAAATGAACAGACCTCTTCGTATTGGAATTACCGGTGGTATTGGTTCTGGCAAAAGCCTGACCTGCAAAATTTTTGCCTGCTTGGGAACGCCTATTTATGATGCTGATAGTAGCGCTAGAAGACTGATGGAAGAAGACGCGGTATTGATTAGTCAGATTAGGGAAAAATTTGGCAAGACAGCTTACCAAACAAATGGATCGCTAAATCGAGAGTACTTAACAAAAGAAGTTTTTAACAATACTTCAAAATTGGAAACACTGAATCAGTTGGTTCATCCACGTGTAGCAGCCGACAGCGAAAGATGGATTCAGGATAATGGAAACGCTGCGTACGTTATTAAAGAAGCGGCACTGCTTTTTGAGTCGGGCTCTTATAAAGCGCTTGATAAAATAATAGTTGTAACAGCCCCGGAGAGTTTGCGTGTGCAGCGTGTGATGGCCCGTGATAAGTCGAGAACAAAGGAAGACGTGCTGAAAATTATCCGCAGTCAAATGTCTGAAGAAGAGAAAGCAAATCGCGCGGACTTCATAATTCACAATGACGAACGCGAGTTAGTCATACCTCAGGTGATAAATTTACATGAGCGGTTCATTGGTGGTACTGAACATTAAACTTCGGGCTTACCTTTGCGTTACACTTAAATTCTGAATATTGTCTTAAAAGTTTTATGCTGAAAAATTCTACTGGTTTATTTTTTGCTGCTGTTTTTTGCTTTTCACTCGTTGCCTGTAAACACAAGGCTGCACTTAAAGCAAATGCTAAAAAATCTGGCGTCTTGTCGGTCGAAGGTTTTATTGTGGAGGCTCGACAAGAGAGCGAGAGAATTGAAGTGCCGGGATCACTTTTGCCGATAGAAGAAACACAAATTCGCCCTGAAGTTACAGGTCGTATTGTTCAATTGAATATTAAAGAAGGTGCCTTTGTAAAGAAAGGCACGTTGCTTGTAAAACTCTTTGATCAGGATCTTCAGGCACAATTAAAAAAACTGGAAGTGCAGTTGGATATTTCCAACCGTACCGTTGAGCGTCAGCGCGATTTGCTTGCAATCAACGGTATTAGTCAACAGGACTTTGATTTAAGTGCATTGGCAGTGGATAACCTTAAAGCAGACATTCAAACCACTCAAATTTCTGTTTCTAAAACAGAGATAAGGGCTCCCTACGATGGTCAACTTGGCCTTCGCAATGTTAGTCTTGGAACTTACGTTTCTACAGCTGACCTTCTTACCAGTATCCGGCAAGTGAGTCAGCTGAAATTGGAATTCTCGGTTCCTGAAAAATATGCGAAAGACATCGGGCCGGGTTACTTAGTGAAATTCAGAGTTGACGGAGGCCAGCAAGATCATCAAGCAACTGTAGTTGCTACAGAGGGTAATGTAGATCAGGTAACTCGGACATTAAAAATTAAAGCTATAGTAAATGAGAGTCATCCTGAATTAATACCTGGAGTATTTGCCAAAGTGAATTTGCAATTAGGTAGTCAGGCCAAGGCCTTGATGGTGCCTACGCAGGCTGTAATTCCCCTGGCGAGAAGCAAGCAAATTATTTTATTGCGAAAAGATAGCGCTCAATTTTTAACTGTTGACACGGGCATACGCGATTCGGTGTTCGTGCAAATTGTAAGAGGACTCAAAGCCGGCGATACGATCATCACCACGGGTCTTATGACGATTCGGCCGAGAGTGAAAATAAAAATTACAAAATTCAACAGGTACAATAAACTGTAAACGGTGAAGTGTGGAATGCCTTTGTTCTAGTCACGTTAGATAAAAATGAATAACAAATGAATATCTCCGAATTAAGTTTGAGGCGTCCGGTGCTTGCCTTCGTGATGAGCATCGTCCTCGTGCTGTTTGGGCTGATTGGTTTTAAGTTTTTAGGGGTGCGCGATTATCCCGCCATCGATCCTCCCAACGTCAACGTCTTTACAACGTACTCTGGTGCAAATGCGGATATCGTTGAATCGCAGATCACTGAGCCGTTAGAAAAATCCATTAACGGAATTGCCGGCATTCGAAATATTTCTTCAACATCCAGCATTGGTCGAAGTTCTATCAATGTAGAATTTGATTTGGGTGTAGACCTGGAAGCTGCAGCCAATGATGTGCGCGATAAAGTTTCACAAGCTCGCAGTTCATTACCGTTGGATTTGACTTTGCCTCCGGTGGTTTCCAAAGCAGATGCCAATTCGGATGCAATCATTAGTATGACGGTGCAGAGCAGCACGAAAAATCCACTGCAATTAACTGAATACGCTACCAACGTTTTGGTAGAACGATTGCAAACCATCCAAGGCGTGAGCAGCATACAGATTTGGGGTGAGAAGAAATTTGCAATGCGAATTTGGCTTGATCCCTCAAGGTTGAGTGCCTATAACCTTACTCCACTGGATGTTCAGAATGCACTCAATCGTGAAAATGTGGAATTGCCTTCGGGAAAAATTGCTGGGAATTCCACTGAGTTAACAGTTCGCACATTTGGACGGCTTTATACTGAGGAGGATTTTAATGACGTCATTGTTAAGGCCTCCAGTATGGGCAATATTCGGTTGAGAGATGTAGGCGAAGCTGTGCTGGGCCCTGAGAATGAAGAATCGATTCTCAAAGATCATGGCATACCCATGGTGGGTCTTGCGCTTGTTCCGCTACCGGGAGCGAACTACGTTTCTATTTCCGATGAGTTTTACAAAAGGATGGATCAATTGAAAAAAGAAGTCCCAAGCGACATCAAACTTAATATTGCCCTTGACCAGACAGTCTTTATTAAGCGTGCCATTTCTGAGGTACAGGAGACTCTGTTGATTTCATTTTTATTGGTTGTACTGATAATTTATCTGTTCTTCCGCGATGCACTCATTGCCTTTCGGCCGCTAATCGATATTCCAGTGTCTCTGGTTGCAACGTTCTTCATCATGTATTTGTGCGGGTTTTCTATCAATGTGCTTACCATGCTCGGCATCGTGCTGGCTACAGGCTTGGTGGTCGATGATGGTATCGTGGTGACAGAGAATATTTATAAAAAACTGGAAGGAGGTATGAACAAATACCGTGCGGCCAAAGAAGGATCAAAAGAGATATTTTTTGCTGTAATTTCTACCTCGATTACGCTTGCAGTGGTTTTTCTTCCCATTGTTTTCTTGCAAGGTTTTGTGGGGCGGCTATTTCGTGAATTTGGAATTGTGGTTGCCGGAGCTGTACTAATCTCAGCTTTTGTTTCGCTTACGCTTACACCTGTGCTCAGCGTAAAACTTACCAGAGAAAGCCACGAGCATTCATGGTTTTACCGGGTTACTGAACCTTTTTTTGTAGGAATGGAGAATGGCTACCGGAATTTTCTGGCCAGATTCATGGGCGTGCGCTGGGTGGCATTTATTATCATTGGCTTGTGTATCGCATCAGTTTTATTTCTGGCTAAAAACATTCAATCCGAGTTGGCACCGATGGAAGACCGCAACCAGTTCCGGTTGAGTATTTCGGCTCCCGAGGGAACTTCCTATGACTACATGGATGCCTACGTTGACAACCTTATTCAATTTACAGAAGACTCAATACCTGAAGCTCGGATTATACTGTCAGTTACAGCACCTGGCTTCAGTGGAGCAGGCTCTGTAAACACAGGCTTCGTTCGCACTACACTCGTTGACCCTAAAGACCGAAATCGTTCACAGCAGCAAATTGTGGATATGGTGGGGAGAAATTTGTCACGCTTCCCACAAGGGAAGGTGTTTGCCATACAAGAGCAGACTATTTCGGTGAACAGGCGTGGTGGTCTCCCTGTGCAATTTGTGATTCAAAATAACAATTTTGATAAGCTGCAAGAAGTTCTTCCCAAGATTTTGGAGAAGGCTGGAGCGAATCCTGCGCTGCAAGGTGTGGACGTCGATTTGAAATTCAATAAACCTGAGCTACGGGTAAAAATTAATAGACTGAAAGCGACTCAGCTTGGTATAAGCGTACAAGATGTTTCGATGACGTTGCAATTAGCGTATAGCAACTTGCGATTCGGTTATTTTACAAGAGAAGGGAAACAATACCAGGTAATAGGCCAGGTGACGCGCCTGAATAGAGATGACCCTGAAGATTTGAAGAAATTATTTGTGCGCACAACCTCAGGTCAACTGGTTTCTATTGATAACGTAGTTTCTATTGAAGAATCGGCAACACCTCCGGCTCTTTACCATTTTAACCGCTACAAGTCAGCCACAATTTCTGCGGGTTTGGCACCGGGCAAAACCATTGGCGATGGTATCGCAGCGATGGAATCAATTGTAAAGCCGTTGCTGGATGACACGTTCACCACTTCACTCTCTGGTTCATCGCGCGATTTTGCCGAAAGCTCAGGCAACACTTCGTTTGCTTTCATTCTGGCGCTTGCTCTTATCTATTTGGTGCTTGCAGCACAATTCGAAAGCTTCATTGATCCACTTACCATTATGGTGACAGTGCCTCTTGCCATCAGTGGAGCATTTATCTCTTTATGGATATTCAACCAAACGATCAATATTTTCTCACAAATTGGTATGATTATGCTTATCGGGCTGGTAACCAAAAATGGTATTTTGATTGTTGAGTTTGCCAACCAAAAGCGTGAAGAAGGACTTGACAAAATAACGGCAGTATTGGAAGCTTCGCGGCTGCGGTTACGCCCCATTTTAATGACCAGTTTGGCGATGGCCCTCGGTTCGTTGCCGTTGGCGTTGTCGCTTGGCGATGCCAGTACAAGTCGCATCCCGTTAGGCGTAGTGATTGTAGGTGGGATCATGTTTTCGTTGATCCTAACGCTTTTTGTTATCCCGGCGATGTATTCGTATTTGTCAAGAAAGAGAAAACACATCGATGCGGAGCTGGCTGAACTCGATGCCCCTGCAGCAACCGAAAAACACAAGGAGTTAGTCTATGAACCGTAAGTTTTACCCCTCGTTTTTATTTTTCGTTTCTATTTTAAGTTTTTCCTTCGCACAGCAAGAGGTGACGACAGAGAGCATAGTACTGATTGGTAGTCAGCCTGTTTGTAATTCCTTGCCTTGTATTTCCGCTTATCCGCTGCACATAGAAAAAGTCAAACACTTATGAATCAGAACTTATAAAAGGAAATGTTGCCTATGAAAAACATGTATAAACTCATTACCCTCTCCATACTACTTTTAATCGCATCTTCAGTTAAGAGTCAGGATTTACTAACCGTAGAAGATGTTATTAAAATAACTATTGAAAACAACTTTGATGTTAATATCGCCAAGAATAATATACAGGTAGCAAAAAACAATAATAACATAGGCTTAGTAGGCGGCGGCCAGTCTACCGGAGGTACAGTATCAGGAGGCACTACTGGTATGTTGCCACAGATTTCCATAGCGGCGGGCAGCCCGCAAAGCCCGCTGGGGATTGGTCAAACAACAAGTACACTCAAATATTCCAATCCTACACTAAACGTGGACAAGCAAACGCTTAATTCAGTTAGCTATAGTCCCTCACTGGTCGTCACATGGTACTTTTTCGACGGGTTAAAGATGTTTGCCACAAAAAAGAAATTAGGCCGCGCTGAGGAATTAAGCAACTTGCAGTATCGGTTAACAGTTGAAACCACTTTACTAACAGCGCTTACTACTTATTATCAAATGATAAGTATAGAGCAATTTATCAAGGCGTTAAAAGCATCCTTGATTTTAGGAGAAGATCAAAAAAAGCTGGCAGCGGAAAAGCTAAAGGCCGGCATTGGATCCGCTGTGGATGTTTTACAAACTCAAATCGATTACAATAACATTCAGGTACAAATCACGCAGCAGCAGAATTTATTAAATGAACAGCGTATTAATTTGAATACTGTTTTGAAACAATCACCCGATGTTGAGTTCAGCGTTCCGGATACAATTGTCATCCAAAATAAACCAGAATATGCAAGCGCTTTAGACAACACTGATAAAAATAACAACACAATTTTAATGGGAAGAAAGACCATGGAAATTGACGGCTTGGCATTAAAAGAATTTAAAGCCAACGCTATGCCTAAAATTGGTATTACCGGAAACTATACTTATCAGTGGGCTTCTCAAGACATTGGGTTACAGCGATTAAATCAAAATTATGGGTACAACGGAGGGTTTATTTTTTCATGGACTATACTTAACAACCTTACTACACGCACGGCAATCAGGAATCAAACTATGCAGATAGCTTCTGATAATTTACGCCTGCAAGCATCTGAATTGCAGGAGAAATCAAACTTGTATAAGGCGTATTTAAGTTTCGAGAATAATTTAAAAATCGTAGAGATAGAAAGGCAGAGTGTACAACTCGCAAATCAGAATCTTTATATAGCAGCGAAGCGTTTTAAACAGGGGCTATCTAATTATATAGAATACCGAACTGTTATGCAAACCTATGCAGATGCGCAATACAATTTATCACAAGCTGCTTATAGTACTAAACTAAGTGAGCTTAATTTCCTAAAGGCGCAGGGTTTACTTGTTCACTAATGCTGAGGCACTTCTTCTAATGCTGAGGCACTTCTTCCGGCTTGGTCACCCAGAAATTGTTAAACCCTTCACCAACCTGAATGTTTAGTAGGCCATTGGCGAGCATTTCAAGGATAGCTAGGAAGTTAAAGATCAAGGCGATCCGTGTCGGAGCTTTTTCAAACAGCTCGGTAAAAGCAACACGCGGTTTTACGGTGATTTCATTTAAAATAAATTCTTTCTGCCCTTCGATCGTGTAAGGATATTGAATCACTTGGTGCACAGGTCTGTTTTTTTCTTCTTCCTGGCGTTTTAATACCTTTTCAAAGACCGTAAGCAACTTGAAGAGATCTACGTCCTGAAGTTCAGCTTCTACATTTGAGCTTTCGGCCAACTGACGGAGCTCTTTCATCAGATTGCCGCGCTTTTCTTTCATCAGTTCGGTCTCTTCCATTTTATGGAATTGCTCCACCACCGACTTGTATTTTTTGTACTCCATCAGGTGTTTCACCAGCTCCTCGCGTGGGTCTATTTCATTGCCTTGCTCATCCAATTGAGGACGTGGCAATAACATCCTTGATTTAATGCGCATGAGTGTGGCCGCCACCAATATGAATTCGCTTGCAACTTCAATGTTTAAGGTTTCAAGGCGATGAAGATATTCAAGGAATTCCCTTGTAATCACCGAGATAGGGATGTCATTAATGTCCAATTCGTCGCGCTCGATAAAGAACAACAACAGATCAAAAGGGCCTTCAAACAGGGGGAGCCTTACCTCAAAATTTTCTTGTACCATAATTCTAATAAGTCCGCAAAAATATTCAAATCCACAGACAAAAACCTGGACAACCGGAAATACCTAAATTTGCGGTTTCCCGAATTGTAAATTCGGCCAAACTGATAACTTTATACTTGTTAATTGGGTTAATACTCAAACTTCAAATAAATGCTGATTACTCCCGGCAAACTTTTAGCACAAATCAACGGCCCTGCCGATTTAAAAAAACTCGATCAGGCACAATTAGTTCAATTGTGTGAAGAATTGCGGCATTTTATAATTGATAATGTCTCCGTTTATGGTGGGCATTTCGGGGCAAGTCTGGGTGTGGTAGAACTTACGGTGGCCCTGCATTATGTTTTTAATACACCCTATGATCAATTGGTTTGGGATGTAGGTCATCAGGCCTACGGGCATAAAATCCTTACGGGAAGAAGGGATGTTTTTCAGACGAATCGGTTCTACAAAGGTATTTCGGGCTTTCCCAAGCGGAAAGAGAGTGAATATGACTCTTTTGGCGTAGGTCACTCATCTACTTCGGTTTCGGCCGCACTGGGAATGGCTTTCGCTTCTCAAAACTTAGGTTTGCTTGATAAACAGCATGTGGCCATTATTGGCGACGGGGCACTCACTGGAGGCATGGCGTTTGAAGCGCTGAACCATGCGGGAGTGTCAGACACCAATCTGCTGATTATCCTCAACGACAATTGCATGTCTATCGACCCCAACGTGGGCGCCTTAAAAGATTACCTTACCGACATCACGACCTCCAAAACCTATAATCGTCTTAAGGATGATGTTTGGAATTTGCTGGGCAAGCTTTCCAAGTTTGGAAAAAATGCACAAGAGATTGTTTCAAAAATTGAAAATGGAATTAAGGCAACAGTCTTAAGTCAAAGTAACTTATTTGAGTCGCTTCACCTTCGCTACTTCGGCCCGGTAGATGGCCATGACGTTGACCACTTGGTGGCGGTGCTTAATGACTTAAAAAAAATCAAGGGACCAAAAATCCTGCATTGTGTTACCACCAAAGGCAAAGGCTACGGTCCAGCCGAAAAAGGAAATGCAACAACCTGGCATTCGCCGGGAACATTCGATAAGATCACAGGCGAAATCCATAAAAAGGTTTACGACAAACCTCAAGCTCCAAAATATCAGGATGTGTTTGGCCACACATTGGTGGAATTGGCTAAAGCGAACGATAAAATCATCGGCATTACACCAGCAATGCCTTCGGGTTCATCGATGAATATCATGATGAAAGAAATGCCTGGTCGTGCTATCGATGTGGGCATTGCCGAGCAACATGCGGTAACTTTTTCTGCGGGCTTGGCTACACAGGGACTCGTTCCGTTTTGCAATATTTACAGCTCCTTCATGCAGCGAGCTTATGATCAGGTAGTGCATGATGTTTGTATTCAGAATTTGCCTGTCAATTTTTGCCTCGATCGTGCAGGATTTGCCGGCTCTGACGGTCCTACTCACCACGGGGCTTATGACTTGGCCTACTTTCGTTGCTTGCCCAATATGATCGTAGCAGCGCCAATGAACGAATCGGAGCTGCGTAATCTCATGTACACTGCTCAACTACCACGTACTGAAAAAGCCTTTTCAATTCGTTACCCGCGTGGTCAGGGTGTAATGCCTGACTGGCGAACTCCTTTTGAGAAAATTGAAATAGGTACAGGACGGAAAATTAAGGATGGAGAAGAATTGGCAATCCTCACCATTGGCCATATCGGCAATTATGCCGTAGAGGTTTGCAAGCGCCTGGAAAAGCAGGGAATAAATATTGCGCACTACGATTTGCGTTTTGTAAAGCCATTGGACGAGAAAATGCTTCTTGAAGTTTTTGCCAAATTCAAAAAGATAGTGACCGTTGAAGATGGATGTGTTCAGGGCGGTTTTGGCAGTGCCGTTATCGAATTTATGGCCGACCATAATTTTAAAGCTGAAGTAAAACGGTTGGGTATCCCCGACGATGTAATTGAACATGGCGAACAAATAGAATTGCATCGTGAATGTGGCTTTGATCCCGACGGGATTGAGCACACTGTGATTTCAATGCTTGAGCCCGCGAAGTCGATCGCCTGATGTCAACTATTTTTTTTAAGAAATCAGGTAGCGGCCACCCGCTTGTGTTGATCCATGGCTTTTGCGAAAACCACGAAATCTGGACTGAGTTTGCCGAGGCGCTTTCAGAGAAATTTGAGGTCTATCTGATTGACTTGCCAGGCTTTGGGAATAGCCCCTTACCCTCAGAGCCATTTTCTATTGATAGTATCGGAGCAGAAGTTTCCGAATGGATTGACCTAAAGCGTATTGAGCAGCCCATTATTATTGGGCATTCGCTGGGAGGCTATGTGACATTGGCTATGGCTGCGCGTCATCCCGAAAAATTTGCAGGGATCGGGTTATTTCATTCTACTGCGTATCCGGATAGTGAAGAAAGAAAAACAAATCGCAATAAGGTTATCGAATTTGTGAAAGCCCATGGTGTTGATCCCTTCATCGATACGTTTGTTCCCAGTTTATTTTTTAACAAAAAGCACTTGGCAATTCCGGCGGTCGATAAGATTGCACGAAGCACCTCACAACAAACCCTTTTGGCGTACACTGCAGCCATGAGAGACAGGCCATCGTCTATCGATTTTCTAAAAAAAGTCTCCAAACCCTTGCTAATTCTCGGAGGGGATAAAGACTCGGTTATTCCAGCAGAAATAACTAAAGAACTAGGTCAACTTAACAGAAAGTCAATCGTTCATTTGTTTAAAAATACCGGCCACATGGCGATGTATGAATGCCCGCAAGAAGCCCAAAAGGTAATCACTGAATTTGTTGAGACTATTCCTGGCGCAATTCCGAAGATATAAAATTTTGATTTTGACCGTTTTGGATATACCCCATCCTGATTATATTTGTGAATCAGGATAGTTAAAAATGAACTCATTTAGCTATATTTGATTCTTTAGACAAACCCAAAAAATCTAATCACCATGGATGAAGAAGTAGAAATAGTAGAAAACTACGATTCTTGGAATGCTTTGGCTCAAAACCTGGCTTTTGTTTGCTGGGCTGTCGGTATCCTTATTGCCTTGGGCTATTTTGTTAAATTATCCACTACTAAAGGCAGTAAGGAAAAATATGATTTTATTAATAAATACGAGATCAGCAGTTTATGGATTGCTGTGATTGTACTAATCCTTGGAGGATGCCTTTTTGCTAACTCGGCGATCACCCATCTTACACCGGTATATATTGGAGTAAGGACTTTTGTTACTGCTGCAATGGGTTTGATCGTTGCAGTAATCGTACAAAATCTGCTTAAATTCTACTATCCTTTCTACATCGAAAAGAGATTGAAATTATTGCGCTACATGCCTCGGATATCGCCGAAAACCGGCAAACCGATGAAGTTGTTGAGCGAAGAAGAAGAAGATGCTTATCTGGATGAGGGGATGCAGGCTGAAGAGAATGTATTCTCAGTGGATTATGATGTGTGGAAAGATGAAGAAACAGGCTTCATTCAAATTGAAAAATATGCCGGTCACTTACATGCATTGCAATGCCCTGAGTGTAATTATCAAACTTTCAAAGTAGTGAAAGAGGAGATTGTGAGGCAGCCTACTGAGACTGAAGAAGGCGAGATTACAAAACACTACCTCTGCGGTTATTGCGGCTATAAAGCCAAGAAAACTGTGATCTTGAAGCAGCAAACCAAAGTAGACCATTCAACAGCTACGGCTTAGAAATAAAAGCAATTATAAGAGCCCGGTTATTCTATGAGTAGCCGGGTTTTTTTATATGAATAGGTAAGGTGTATACTTTTGCTATATTTGGGTGTATGAAAACAACGCGCACTAATATTGTATTAAACAACCAGCTGATTAGCGACATTCTCAAATTTGGAGACGCCAAGACTAAACGTGAAGCGGTAGAAAATGCGTTACACGATCACTTACGAATTTTAAAAAGAAGGAAATTAGCCTCGATGCGTGGGAAGATAAATTGGGAAGGTAACCTGAGTGAAATGCGCACTATTAAAAAATGATTTTTGATACTTCCGTTTGGGTCGATTTTTTGCGGGGCAGGCAAACGGCAAATGCAGAATTATTACAACACCACATTTACAATGATGAAAGGGTATTCATCTGTCCAATTATTTATCAGGAGATTCTTCAGGGTGTAAAAAATGAGCATGAACTGGCCGGTTTAAAGGAGTTGTTACTTGCATTGGATTTTCTTTCGCTGGACGGATATTTTGCTGCCGATGGCGGAGCTGCTGTTTATCGCCAATTGCGAGCAGCAGAGCTAACTATTCGCAAGCCCAATGATTGCGCGATAGCCTTTTATGCAATTCACTTTAACCTGAAACTTGTGCACAACGATTCCAATTTCGACAAGATCGCGAAACTCACAAGCTTAGGGACCTACGCAACATAAAGCACCAAGCCCTTAAGATATTCGCCTTCGGGGTGGTAGATTGAAACAGGATGATCGGCAGGCTGGCCAAGGTGTTGCAGCACTTTAATTTCTCGCCCCGCCTGGATAGCAGATGAGACTACAGTATCGTAGAAAAGTTGCTTATCGACTACCTGAGAGCAGGAGAAAGTAAAAATAATGCCGTTTGACTTAATAGCCCGCATGGCTTCGGCATTCAATCGCTGGTAACCTTTCATTGCCTGATGGCGCGCATCTTTATGCTTTGCAAAAGCCGGAGGATCAAGTATGATTAGGTCGTATTCGTCTTTCTTGTCTTTTAAGAAATCAAATGTATCAGATCCAAAACAAGTGTGTTCCTTCGCATCAAATCCATTCAACTCTATATTTTTTCGAGTGAGCTCTACTGCTTTTTCTGAAGCATCAACGGAGTGAACCAACCTGGCACCTGCATTCAATGCGTACACCGAAAACCCGCCCGTGTAACAAAACGTGTTTAATACAGAAGCTCCTTTTGCCATGTGACCCAAAAGCTTCCTGTTTTCACGTTGGTCCAGGAAAAAGCCCGTCTTCTGCCCTTCTTCCCAGTCTACTAGAAATTTATTTTCATGTTCAGTGATAATGTGTGGTACTGCCCCCATGCCAAGCAGATATTCGTTCTCAGTTTTGACAGGGAGTGTACTCTGACTTTTATAGTAAATGGAGTGAATAGATTTAAACAGACTTCCTTTTATAGCATCAACAATACTGTACCGGTCAAGATGAATGCCAATTGTGTGCGCTTGTATCACTGCTATACCGTTATACACATCAATAATGAGCCCTGGCAATCCGTCACCTTCGCCATGCACTAAACGATAGGAATTGGTGTGATCGCTAATTACTTTGGTAAACACTCTCTGGTTGAACGCCGAAAGAATTTTGTCAGAGTATATCTTTTCATCAGGAGCTTGTTCAGAGAATGAAAACAGGCGTACCGTTATCGTGCCTTTTTGATAATGCCCAAACCCAAGCGTTTTCTTTTGAGCATCTTTCACTTCCATCCAGTCACCATCCTCCGGTGTGCCTTCGGTCCTTTCTATTGCTCCGGAAAACACCCAGGGGTGAAACCGTTTCACCGATGCTTCTCGTCCCCGCTTTAAGTAAATTGTTCCGGTAACTTTTCTCATTTGATCTTGTGAAAGTAATATGGGATGGTTTTGGTTCCGTCGCCAACTGACGCTTCGAGGTGATTGGCATCAGTTTTTTTGTAATTGATTTTCTTGGGGAAGTCGTGCTCAGGATTTTCGGCCGTAAAACTCTTAGTGTCGAATGAGGTTATCTTAAATTCGATCGGGCCTTGTGGACCGACAACATCTGGCACGTAATAAAAATCGTTTCCCTTTTTGATCAGTTTGATTTCTTCGGACATTGTTTTATTCCCATGCTCATCAATTTTGAAAGACACAGCAGAAAGAAAGTCACCTTCATTTTTCCATACTTCAAATGAGTTCTTGTTTTCGATTTGCCAGGTGCCGATCAGCCAGTCAAATTCCTTTTGCTGACAAAAAATCAATGTTGACAATGATAAGAGCAGAGAAACTATGACATATGTTATCATGGGTGCAAAAGTAGAATTATTAGTTAATAAGTCAGGTCACAAAAAAACAGCGAAAAACCCATTGAAAAGGGGGTTTAACAAAGAAATAATGTCAGTTTCTGTATTTGTATAACTTAAATGGCATATTTTTCGTTAACCTTAAACCACTAAAATTTCTTTGCAGGAATGGCGTTGACCGGGGCGAATTTTTTCGTCAATAATCAAAACTTTTTCTTACCGCTGCTCATCCCATTTCGCGAAAACGTGAACTAAAAAGTCTATGTCTATGAAAAATTTTGGATCTCTTGTCTTAGCTGCCATTTTGGGCAGCGTCATCACTATCACCGCCTACCAATGGTTGGGCAAAGGCGGAAATCAGGGTGTAAAAATAGAACACATTGAAGGCTTGCCTACTTCTCAGGTGGCCTACCGTATCAATGAAAAAGGAGAAGCTATACCGCTCGACTTTACAGGCACAGCCGAGAAGGTTACTAAAGCAGTTGTCCATATTCGCTCCACACAAACCGGAGGTATTGCCCGCGAACGAGAATCAAATGATCCTATTCAACAATTTTTCTTTGGACCCAACGGTCCTCAGCAAGGCCCAAGTGTAAGTTCGGGCTCTGGAGTGATTATTAATGCTGATGGTTATATCGTTACCAATAATCACGTGGTACAAGAAGCCGACATTGTCGATGTTGTTTTGTCAGACAATCGGTCCTTCAAAGCCGAAGTGATTGGTACGGATCCGGATACTGATCTTGCGGTGATTAAAATCAATCAAAAGGATTTGCCTTATCTCTCATTCGTTAACTCTGACAACTCTAAAGTAGGCGAGTGGGTGTTGGCTGTGGGCAATCCGTTCAATTTAAATTCTACAGTGACGGCAGGTATTATCAGTGCCAAAGGCCGCAACATCAATATCATTAATAACAACTCCAATAACCCGACTTCGCGAAATAATCGTCAGGGCAACACAGCCATTGAATCATTTATTCAAACCGATGCTGCCATCAATCCAGGCAACAGCGGAGGCGCACTGGTGAACCTTGATGGAGGATTGCTTGGCATTAATACTGCCATTGCAAGCCCTACAGGCTCATATTCTGGCTATGGTTTTGCTGTGCCTTCCAACATTGTAAGCAAAGTGGTAGAAGACCTGCTGGCTTTCGGCACTGTACAACGCGGATGGCTGGGCATTCAGGTAGGAAGCGTGAGTCCTGAACTGGTAAAACAAGAAGACCTTTCAGTGAATGAAGGCGCTTACGTTGATGGGTTTGGTGAAATTGAAAAGAGCGCTGCTAAAGAAGCAGGCATTCAAAAGGGAGATGTTGTGGTGAAACTGGATGAAACGCCTATCAAATCAAGTACGGCATTGATTGAGTATGTAGGAAGGAAAAGACCAGGTGATAAAATCAACGTAACAGTTGATCGTAAAGGGAAAACATTGGTCATCCCGGTGACGCTTAAAAATCGTGAAGGAAGAATTGGTACTGTAAAAAAAGAAGAGAAAAGTGTTGTAGATGCGTTGGGTATGGAGCTGGAAGATGTCGATGCCAAGACGTTGAAAAAACTTGACCTTAAGGGCGGAGTTGCGGTGAAGTCGCTGAGCAGCGGTATCATTGAGAAATATACTGACATGCGCGACGGGTTCATTATCACTCATATTGATAATGAGGTCGTAAAGTCTGCGAAACAGGTTAATGAACTTTTGAAAAATAAAAAATCGGGAGATCAGGCCATCTTTGCCGGAATCTATCCTGATTTTCCACGTGAATATTTATATGCGATTCGGTTTTAACTAAAATCAACACTATGAGAAGGTTATTTAAAAAAGGGGAGCGTGTCCGCAGTAAAATTGATGGCAAGGTGATGGAAGTACTCAAGTACATTAAAGGTAAAGTAGTGGAAGTAAAATGGTTTGATCTCAGCTCGAAAGAGGTTCGAACAAACAAGATCAAAGAAGATAAGCTTTCAAAAGCTGCCTAAAACTAAGCCCTGATGAAAGTCGGGGTTTTTTGTTTGCATATTGAGCTTACCTTTGACAATTCAAAAAAGACAGCTATTAAAAAATTTGAAATACCGGTTTATTATCGCTCTTCGATTACAGGACGAATTAAAGAAGCGAGAAGGGTAAAAGATTTGCGAAAGCAGGACTTCTCGCCCACGCTATTGGATTTTGGCCCTGTCCAGTTTTATCTCGCGAGGCATTTTGGTTTTTGTTACGGTGTTGAAAATGCCATCGAGATCAGCTATCGTGCTCTCAATGAGAACCCTGATAAGGATGTATATCTGCTTAGCCAGATGATCCACAACCAGGAAGTAAATGCAGACCTGCAAAGTCGTGGGATAAAGTTTATAACAGATACTGACGGCACTCAATTTATTCCTTGGGAAAAAATCGGCAAGGAGGATGTGGTGATTATTCCAGCCTTTGGCACCACTCTGGAAATCGAGAATTTTTTACTGGATAAGGAAGTGGAGGTGCAGAAATACAACACGACTTGCCCGTTCGTGGAGAAAGTTTGGAATCGTGCTGAAAAACTGGGGAAGGAGAATTATACCATCATCATTCACGGAAAAGCCCGCCACGAGGAAACAAGGGCAACGTTTTCACACAGCGCACACAGTGGCTCGTCGGTAATTGTGCAGGATATGAATGACTCGGAAAAGCTGGCGCAATATGTCAACGGAGAAAGAAGTACTGAAGATTTTTTCAGGGACTTTGAAAATAAATTCTCCAGAGGTTTTAATCCTGAAAAGGATTTGCAACGTGTGGGTGTAGTAAATCAAACAACAATGCTGGCGGCTGAGACACAAGCCATAGCCGATTTTTTTAAAGATGTGATGGCGAAGAAATATGGCCTTGAGAATTTAAAGGATCACTTTGCCGACACGCGCGATACACTTTGTTATGCCACCAACGACAACCAGGATTCGACTTATCAATTACTGGGCGTAGGCGCTGATCTGGCAGTGGTAGTCGGGGGTTACAACAGCTCAAATACGTCGCACATTGTGGAATTGTGTGAACGGAAATTTCCAACCTACTTTATCAATTCTGAAAAAGAAATCAAATCGGAAATGGAAATTCATCATTTCGATTTTCATCACAAAGAAATTCAGGTAACGCAAAATTTTCTTCTGGACAAAAGACCGAGTAAAATCGTATTGACGAGCGGAGCGTCATGCCCCGATACCTTGGTAGACCGCGTGATGTTGAAGCTACTTGAATATTTCCCAGGATCGAAAACTGTCGATGAAGTGCTGAAAGCATTCTAATCCTTGCTTACTTTACGTTATGGTTTTAAGGCTTGCAATTATTAGTCTTTGCTGCACTTCTCTTTTCGCTCAGGAAGCACCTCGTAAAGATTCTGTTCGTGTATTAAATGAGGTGATAGTAAATGCCTATTCCTATAACCATTCATTGAGAGAATCACCTGTAGCGCTCGGTATTATTGGTGCAAAGGAAATCGCACGCTTCAATCCTGTCTCAATCCTTTCGGCTGTAAACACAATACCCGGTGTGCGTATGGAAGAGCGCTCGCCTGGAAGTTATCGGTTTTCTATTCGTGGCAGCACGCTTCGCTCGCCTTTTGGGGTTCGCAATGTTAAATTTTATTGGAATGGATTGCCCCTCACAGATGGTGGAGGTAATACTTATCTTAATTTACTGGATGTTGATGCCATAGCCCGTGCAGAGATCATCAAGGGCCCTGGTGCAAGCCTCTATGGAGCCGGAACCGGTGGCGTGGTTTTACTCACCAGTCCGATAAACAAACAGAATCAGGTTCAGGTAGCAACATCTGGCGGAAGTTTTGGGCTCCAACGATACCAGACAAGTGCATTCCTTGGCAATTCGAAAGCGAGAGTCTTTGTTAACTATGCGCACCAGCAAGCCGATGGCTACCGACAGCAAACAGCGATGAGACGCGATGTTTTAAATACACAAGGAGAATTTTCACTTGGTAGCAAAAGCACTTTGCAAACGACAGTTTTCTACACTGATATTTATTACCAGACTCCTGGTGGGCTAACACTTTCTCAGTACAACACTGACCCTCGCCAAGCCAGACCTCCATCAAAAACAACTGCGGGAGCAGTGCAGCAACAGGCAGCAGTACGTAACAAAACCATTTATGGTGGAGCATCTTATGATTATCAATGGAATGATAAATGGTCGACTAAGGCCGGCCTTTATTACTCCTATACGGATTTTACCAATCCTTCAATCCTTAACTATGAAAGGAGAAATGAATATAATTGGGGCGGCCGCACGACTACCCAATATGAATTTGAAGGAAATAAAGTGAAAGGCAAACTCACTTTTGGTTTGGAGTTTCAGAATTTCTTTTCACCGCTCACCGATTACGGAAACAAATTGGGCGTGCAAGATACGCTGCAAACAGATGATCGTTTATATTCAAGATTCTTGATCGGGTTTACTCAGCTTGAGCTTGAGCTTCCCGAAAAATTCTTTTTGACAGTAGGAAGCAGTGCCAATTTTCTGAACTATAAATTTAATCGCGTTGGAGGGATTCCACCTATTGGTGAACAAACCAGACACTTTGAACCTGTGGTTTCACCAAGACTAGCCTTGCTTAAAAAATTCAACGAATCGTTCTCGTTATTTACTTCAATAAGCAAAGGGTTTTCGCCGCCTTCATTGGCAGAAGTGCGTCCTTCTTCAGGGGTTTACAATAATAGTCTTGCCCCCGAACAGGGAATCAGTTATGAGCTTGGAGTTCGAGGAAGTATTTTTAAGAATATTTCATTTGACGTTGTCGCCTACGATTTTGAGTTGTCTCAAACCATTGTAAGTCAAAATGGAGGGCAATACTTTATCAATGCAGGAAATACTTCACAAAAAGGACTGGAGACAAGTTTAAGTTGGCAACAGGATTTTTCTTCCGCGATTTTTTCAAATTTGAAAATCTGGACGAGTGGGAATTTTACAAAATATAGATTTGTAAATTATGCACATGATGGAGTATCCTATTCGGGAAATCAAATTACCGGCACGCCAGCCAATACAGTTGCTATAGGGGCGGACATTCTTTTGGCCAAAACATTTTATTGCAACCTGACGACATACTCCGCTGGCCGCATTCCACTCAATGACGCCAACACCGATTTTGCTTCAGCCTATTTTTTGGCTGGAGCCCGGATAGGATATAAAAATCAGATTAGAAGTAAAACTCCGCTTGAATTTTTTGCCGGAGTCGATAATGCCTTTGATCAACGATACAGCCTTGGCAACGACATAAACGCTGTTGGCAGCCGGTATTACAATGCTGCGACCGCGCGAAATTTTTATTTCGGATTAAAAATCACCCCTAAATTGAATTAATCAATTCAGAAACTTCTCAACTTCCTTGATCAAGTCGGTAGATTTTAAATTATGCCCCAGCCCGGTCGTGGAGATCATTTTTGAATTACTCCAGTTTTTGTGGGCTTCTAGTGCATGCGCGTACGGAGCGTCTGTGTCTTTCGTATCGTGGATGATCAACCCGGGAATAGTCAACTTTTTGGCAAATTCTTCCACTGAAAAATATTCCGGAGCGTGCCCAAGTTTTTTGACAAAAAAATCACCAATTAATTTTACAGAACGTCGGGAAAGACCTAAGACTTTTTGATAGTACTCAAAAAATTCTTTGGCTTCACCAGGCGAAGCCATGACGACTAGTTTTGAAACAGGGAGAGGCACCCGGTATAATGTGTAAACAGCGGAGAAAGCGCCCAGCGAGTGACCGAGGATTGCATAGAAATTTCCTTTCTCAAGAATAATTTGTTCAATGAGCCCGCTATAATGTGGCACGTTGATATAGTCACCCTCCGACAAGCCATGCCCAGGTGCATCAATTGAATAAATGGTGAACTGCTCTTTTGACAAACCGCTGACAACACTTTTCCACCAATAGCTGTGGCTTTCCCATCCATGTAAAAGAAGGACTTTCCTTTCACCCTCACCCCATCGGTAGCCTTGCACTTTTTTACCATCATATGTCATAGTGAATTTATATGAAGTATTTAGAAACTCCAGATGATGGGGCTTTACCGGACGTCTGCGTGGACGGCAGAATAAAAAGAAACCATCTCTGGCTGCTTTTTGTGGCGCTATCAATGAAAGTGTGTTGAGATAAGACCGGAAAAAGAAAATCAAAATGGCTTTTTTCATAAGCGATAGATACCAATCGGTATCTTATTAAGTAAAAAAAATTTAGACCTCTATATCACGGATCAATTGATCCAAATGTTTTATAATAATCTGTATATCATTGTCAGTGCGCGACAGCTTACTCATCATAATGGCGCCCTCCAGACTGGCGATCATTACCGTTCCGAAATGATTTTGATCTACCGTTTTCTTAATCTGACCGTACTGTATGCCTTTATCAAGAATATGCCGAATGGAATCCTTTAAAATCGTAAGGATGACATGGGCCTTTTTGCGTAGCAAAGGATTACCATCATCGGACTCAATTGCCGCATTTAATAGAGGGCACCCGCCTTTTATAGGGGGCTTGCTGATGTAAGACTCAAAATAATGAAGTATTGATCGAAGCTTATCACCTGCGTTTTTTTCTGACTGAATACGCTTCTTCAAATTGTCGAACATAATTCCGGATAAGTAATCCAAAGCCTGCGCTTCCAGCTTCTCTTTGCTTTTAAAATGACGGTACACGGCACCTTTTGTGAAGCCGGTGGCGGAAGTGATGTGCCCTATTGACGTGGCTTTATAACCGTGCGAGTTAAACAATCCGCCAGCCTTGTGAAGAATCAAGCCTATGGTTTCGTGTGCATTGCGCATGCGCAAAGATACCAATCGGTATCTTAAAAGCAAAATTGAAATCAATTTTTGGTTTGGCCTTGTTTCCTTTTATTTGCAGAGTGAAAGTTTTAATTCTCCATCAGCATTTCAATACTCCTAAAAAAGGAGGCGCTATCAGATCCTATTATCTTGCTAAAGCGCTGGTTGATCATGGCATTGAAACCACGGTAATCACCGGTTGTAATGCGCATGTTTATCGAAACGAAAATTATGAAGGTATTGAAGTCCATTACTTGCCAGTCGCGTATGATAATTCGTTTGGCTTTATAGCCCGTGGTATTTCCTTTTTGAAATATGTGTGGAGTAGTGTGCGCCTGGCAAGGAAAATCAAAAGCATTACTATC
>Ga0206976_1056_pt1 | contig 38202 bp, 49 predicted proteins | sample Alteio_BWOrgHeat_82_FD_152926 | JGI IMG/M metagenome (GOLD analysis project Ga0206976, IMG submission 152926) | Enriched cells from forest soil in Barre Woods Harvard Forest LTER site, Petersham, Massachusetts, United States -... | ecosystem: Environmental > Terrestrial > Soil > Temperate forest >... | reverse complement strand
TTACGAAATTAGCTTTTCGTGTACCTGGCAAACTGATCTTAAAGCAGGGTAGCCCGCAGAGCGTAGTGCTTGAAGGCGACAAAGAGACATTAAGCAAGATTGAGACGGAGGTAGACGGAAACAAACTTTCTATCGGCCGTGAAGGACGTTGGATGAATTGGAATTGGCGCGACGATGATAAGATTACTGTTTACATCACTATGAAAGATATTGACGGGTTGAGTGTAAGCGGCTCAGGCGACCTGATTGGCAGTGGAAAATTAACGAGCAACGATTTGGATTTAAAAGTAAGCGGCTCGGGTTCTCTTGAAATCGAAGTTGACGCCAAAGGTGCAATCGAAGCTGATGTATCTGGCAGTGGTGATATTGACCTGAAAGGCTCTTGCCAAAGTTTTGAAAGTAGTGTGAGTGGCTCTGGAAAAGTAAATATCGCGGCTGCTATCGCCGGAAGAGCAGATGTCAGTGTTTCTGGTTCAGGAAAAGTAATGGCCAGCGGTACTGCAAATCAGATCAAAACTACGATCAGCGGTTCAGGTAAAGTCCTTGCCGCCAACCTCGAAGTTGCAAAATGTGAAGTGCGCATTTCCGGCTCGGGCGATGTTGAAATCAATGTGAAGAATGAGTTAGATGCAACAATTTCAGGTAGCGGTAGCGTGACTTACAAAGGCAACCCAAGCCAGGTAAACAGCCACGCTTCTGGAAGTGGCCACGTGAGAAAAATGTAATAATCAATTTGAAAATTCGAAAGATCGAGAGCTAAGAAAACTCTTGATCTTCGAATATTTTATTCTTGAGCTTCGTGTGGTCTTGCCGAAAGCTTTTTCTCTTCTTTCCATTTCCTAAGATCTTCCTCACGCATTTTAATGTCTTCCTCCGAAGGTTTGTAGTCAATCAGTGATTTCAAATCAGGTTGCCCGGCGTCTACCCAGGCTGAGTACCAAATGCTGCCAATCATTAGTACGCTGGCACGCATTCGCCGTTCTACCATTCCAGATAGCATTTGATGATATTCTTTTGAATAGCTTGCTGAAAATACTTTCACAGTCTGTCGTCCGTTGGTTTCAAAATTAAAATTTCTTATCACCCCATTTTGTCGCCAGTTGTTTTTCAAATAGTAAGACGGAATCAAGCGACTGGTGTGTTTCATATATAATTTTCCAGGCTGCGAGTTGCACGTTGCTAATATATTTTGCTTTGCCGGTGAAAAAATCAAAGTCGCCGGAGAATAATTCCGGCAAGCGCGATTCCCAGAAAGCATGAATACCATTCTGCCCGGTCAACTGACCATCATAATTTTTGGTGGTATGCAACGGCACATGAGCATCGGCAATATAATGCCCAAGATCAGCTGAGAAACGGAGTATTTTTGTGGGATCGCGCACAAAAAACGCATCTTTCAATTGGTGATAAACTCTGAAGATATTCCAAGGCAAAATGCCGTGCGCTTGCAATGAATCTTCTCCAAATTTTTCAACGGCTTCTTTCCAATAACGTGGCAAGCGGTTGACAGCACTGTCACCATAATCATCCAAATCGATGTAATGCCGTGGAGCTTCTTCGGGCATGATGTATCTTCTCCGATCAGGATTGACCGCGGCTTCTTCGATGTATTGAATATTTTTTTTATAAAAAGTGATCATCTCTACAGGCAACGTGAACACTGCAAGTCTATTGATTTTGCGATGACTGAAGAATCCCCACCCACCAATAATCAACATGGCGAGGAATAGGATGAATTTTATTGTGCGTGACAATTCTTTTGATTTCCCTTAAAGATAACAGCCCGTTACAATTTTTATGAATAAATTGAATTTTGATTATTAAATGAATAGCTCTTCACAAAAACAGTTCACTATCATTGGTGCAATCATCAGTTCGAGCGCAGTTATCTCACGGTATTTTTTATTAATTGAAACACAGTAGAGACTTTTTCAGAAGCAACTATTCGATTTTTCAGGTACTTCACAATTCTTACAAATGTATTGGTGCAACTTATGTCCGTAATCATTTCTGCTTTACTTGTTGGAATTAGGAAATTGCACAAAGAAAAATAATCCAATGAAAAATAATCTATGAAAACGAAACTTACTTTCCTGCTTACTTTCTTTTATATGAATACTCTGCTTGCTCAAAACTTTATTCCAAAATTTGATGTGCAAGGGCACCGGGGCGCACGCGGACTGATGCCAGAAAATACCATACCTGCTTTTCTTCTAGCCCTCGACTCCGGAGTAACGACCTTGGAAATGGATTTAGCTATTACAAAAGATAGGCAGGTGATTGTGTCGCACGAGGCGTGGATGAGTGCTGCTTATTGTCTCAATCCGTCGGGTAATCCGATTAAAGAGCGAGATGAACGGAAATTCAATATTTATCAAATGAATTATGAACAAGTTAAACTGTGGGATTGCGGCTCTAATGGAAATGAGAAATTCCCTGAACAACGAAAAATGAAAGTAGCGAAGCCGCTATTGGCCGATGTGATCGTTGCCGCTGAAAATCATATAAAGAATTTTACCAAATATGAGGTTGATTATAATATAGAAGTGAAAAGCGCACCAAGTGGTGATTTAAAATTTCATCCCAAGCCCGAAGAATTTTCGGACTTGGCTTTTAAGCTGATTGATCAATACCTGCCATGGAACCGTGTCGTGATTCAATCATTTGATTTACGTGTGTTGAAATATTGGCATCAGAAATATCCCGAAGTACGTTTGGCTTTGCTAATAGAAAATCTAAAAAGCATCAAAGAGAATTTGGATGAGCTTGGTTTTGTGCCTGATATCTATAGCCCCGAATACCGGCTTCTCGACCAGAACGAAGTAAATTTTCTCCACACCTTTAATCCATCGCATCCAACAAAACCGGAAAAAAAGAATGGCAGGCTTCGTGTCATACCATGGACCGTGAATGATGAAAAAGAAATGACCGAATTAAAAGAGATGGGAGTAGATGGTATTATTACAGATTACCCGGATATAGCCAGGAAATTGAAGCTGACTCATAAATCTAAGAATTAGCGAACTCGATTTACTTTTAGATCAAGGCTATCCACATCTTCGTCATTATGCGAGAAATACTCCACTTTAAAAACTTCACCGCGAAATTCCTTGAATAGAAGAGTGTCACCCACTGCTTTGTTCTCATAATGATCTGATGTGCAATTGACTTTGAGCAAATTTCCAGACTCATCTTTAACAAACGCAATCCATTGATGCTGGCTTTGAGAAGAAATATTGTACTTATATGACCTGTAGCGACTTCCTGTAACTGTGTTTGGTCCTGCCACATATTTTCCGGGAACAAATATTTTCTCCACAATTACTCCCTTATGAATGGAGGGGCGAGAAAACAATAAGTCGTAAACGAAAAACACCATTATGGCAAAGACTGCCATTAAGAATAAGCCAACAAAAAACTCCTTTTTGAGAATTCCCCATGAACGCATTTATAAACGGGTTTGGAATTCGAATATACAAATTTGGAAAGCGCAACGCGGAGGTTTTTCCGCGCAAATGCTAACGGCTGCTTTTAACAGCCACAATTTTAGTCGGATGACTTAGTTTGTAATCGATTTTTTGAGAACGAAGGCCAAGTCTTTTATTCACATAGCCTTTTTTATAAGGCTTCACGCGAGCGTCAAATTCCAACAGCATTCCTTCCTTGATCTTGGCGTCTTCAAATCCTTTTGTAAAACTGAACCAAAGATGGTCTGCAACGACTTTCCCGGTTTCAATATCCAGTATGTTAGTTAATAAGATAGTGTCTTCACTAAAACCCTGATAGTTAGTCTTCTTTCCGACGCGGCTAAATGTAGCCTGAAATTTTTTTCGTTCGCCTTCTACTTTAGCTAGTCCTTTTCTCATGGAACATATTTAGCGAAAATAAAATTATGAAAACAAGGATGGGAGATGCCTCTCTTGCTGTTGATTAAATATCTTTGCTAATAACTTGGTAATTAGATAACGCTAAAACGATTTTGGTATGTTCAACGACCCTGAGCTCAACGGCAAATACCTGGGCACGATTAGCTCAGACTTTATAAAAGTAGCCGACACCCTCAAGGAAGCTTCGTATCAAATTCGGAAGAGCGGCTTCGATTATCCGGTGTTTGCCATCTCTAAAGAAGAAATCCCTATCGGGCAATTGCTGATCCGGAAATTTGAACTGAACCTCGATTGGAATTATTACGCTTCTTTCATGGATGAGTTTGTACAACGCGAACTCATTGCCACCGATAAGGCAGAAGATTTTGTTAATGCCTACAAAGACCCCGACGAGTTTTGCTGCCTCTTCGTAGTAGATGAAGAGTTCACCAGCTTTGTTTTTATTCCCTACCCCGAGGATTAAAAATGTTTCCAGCCTTGGGCTTGAATCGGCACTACAGTTCCTTGTTTCGAGATCATCACATTTTGATTCACATTATCATGCATGTGCCCGATAAAATGGATGTCGGGGTGATTTTTTAATGGTTCAAAATCAGAAGCCTTGATCGTGAACAACAATTCATAATCCTCGCCTCCATTAAGGGCTGTCGTTGTAGGATCAATCTTAAATTCGATCGCAGTGTCATATGCCAATGCATCAATTGGAATTTTGTCTTCAAAAATCTTACTACCCGTATTCGAGTTTTTTCCAAGGTGCAACAGCTCACTGGCAAGTCCGTCCGAAATATCGATCATGGAAGTAGGTACGATATTCTTTTCAGCAAGCTCATAAACAATGTCCATGCGCGCTTCCGGTTTTAACTGGCGGCCAACGAGGTATTCGTATTTTTCCAAGTCAGGTTGCATTTGCGGATTAGCCTGATATACCTGCTTCTCACGTTCCAAAATTTGAAGCCCAAGAAAAGCCGCTCCCAAATCGCCGGTAACACAAATAATATCATTGTTTTTTGCGCCGCTGCGCAATACAGTTTTTTCTTTTGCCGCTCGCCCGATTATTGTAATAGAAATCACTAACCCCGAAGAAGACGAAGTAGTATCGCCACCAACCAGATCTACTTTATAATTTTTGCAAGCGGCATTGATACCTTCATAAAGCATATCCACGGCTTCCAAAGAAAACCGATTGCTCAGCCCAAGCCCGATAATGATTTGCTCCGGTTTGCCATTCATGGCAGCGATGTCGCTCACGTTTATGGCTACGGCTTTGTAGCCAAGGTGCTGTAATGGCATATAGGCGAGGTCAAAATGGATTCCTTCCAGCATCATATCTGTGGAAATCAATACATTTTCAGTGCCGATATCAATCACCGCGGCATCATCGCCAATGCCTTTGAGCGATGTAGGGTTTTGAAGTGAAAAATTGCTTTTTATCCTGTCAATCAACCCAAATTCGCCCAATTGGGCTATTTCTGTTCTTTTCTGATCCATTGGTAAATGTCGTTTGGCTGTCGCCTAGTTAGTTCGTCCGGCAAAAATACGATTTGCAGAGGACAGCGTGGTCATTGGCCACAGAAGCGGGTATTTAGTACCAGCAAATCGAAAGAATATGAAAAAGTGCGTTGTAGTATTTGTCTCAGCTTTAGTCATTTTAAGTTCATGTGCTTCGCCCAAACCGTATTACAAAACGTCTGTTGGGAAAAAGAAGCAGAAGTATTTCAACTCTATTCAGTATGGCCAAAAGGAACGGCCGAAAATGGATTTTTAAAAGATTCGACTTATCGGTTTTGACATTGGAATTTTGATTCTATCGAAATAGGATCAAAGGAAAACATTCTCCTTTTCGAAATTCCATTCGTTCCAACGGCAGTTCTAAAAACCCGTCAGCGTCTTTCAGGTTTGCAAAATCGCCTGAGCCTCCACCAGCACATGGATAGGCCAGGAGTCGTCCGTTTTCATTTTCGATTTTTACCTGCAGAAAATACGTGAGCGAAGGCGCGAAAGTAAAGTCAGCGGCGAGGATGGCTGAATGAGCTTTCGTTTTTAAGTTCATACTTTTTTCCAGCCATGGTTTTACATAGCGATGAAAGCACATAAAAGTTGATACCGGATTGCCGGGCAAAGCAAAGACCGTGTTTTTGTCAGAATGACCAAACCACATTGGCTTTCCGGGGCGCTGGCTTACTCCATGGAATAATTTTTTGATGCCGAGCGACTCCAGTACTTTCGGCACAAAATCGAATTTACCTTTGGAAACACCACCCGAAAGAATAATCAATTCATAATTACTCAAAATCGATTTTATACTATCAGTTAATTCTTTTTGATCATCCTTTAAATGAAAAACATCAGCTTCACAGTCCAATTCGCTTAGCGCAGCAAGTAGCGCGTAGCTATTTGACTTTCTGATTTCGTGTGGCAAGGGCATATGGTCTACATCCACCAATTCATCGCCTGTAGAAATTATTACCGCCTTTGGGTTTTTAAAAACGGCTACTTCCGATTTACCAACGGATGCCAGCAAGGCAATTTCTGCCGGAGATAATTTCATAGCCCCACTCAAAAGCAATTCATATTGATGAGCGTCACTTCCTTGAGAATGAACACTTTGCCCTTTCACAACTCCATTTTCAGAAATTGAAACAGCTTTGTTTTCAATCGTGAGGCTTTCGTACGGAATTATCGTGTCAGTTCCTATTGGCAAGGGTGCGCCAGTCATTATTTCAATACAATTTCTATTGTCAGTCAATAATTGTTGGGCTTGTCCAGCGGCTTGGACACCTTCAATTCTAAACGTGCGCTGCCCGTGCTGATATTTTTCAAAAGAAATAGCGATGCCATCCATTGTGGCCCGGTTAAAAGGAGGCAAGTCGCGGTCAGCTTCTATTTCTTCGGCTAATACTCTTCCGTTTGCAAGTGTGAGTGGCACTTTTTCTATCGAGGGCTTAAACAAATGGTGGAGAATAATATTTTCGGCTTCGGCCACGCTCACCATCGAATTAGTATTTTTGTTCAAGGCAAGTTATGAAAAAGAAGCTGAGCCATATTGATCAGAAAGGCCATCCTGCAATGGTAGACGTCTCCTCAAAAAAGGTTACCGAGCGCACTGCCCGTGCCCGAGCAACTGTGAAATTGACCTCAAAAATTATTGAAGCAATTAAAGGAAATGAACTGATCAACAAAAAAGGCCCGGTATTTCAAACGGCTATCCTTGCAGGAGTAATGGCCGCCAAAAAAACCCATGAGTTGATTCCTCTTTGCCATCCGTTGATGACAGAAAATTGTCAGGTGACGATAACCCTTAAAAAAAACAGGGCTCTTATCAGCACATTTGTGAAAGTCACTGCCAAAACCGGAGCCGAGATGGAGGCATTAACAGCCGCCGCAGTGGCTGCCCTCACGATTTATGATATGTGTAAGGCTCTTTCACACGCTATTATAATAGAGGAGATACACCTGGTAGCCAAAACCGGTGGCAAGAAGGACTTCAACCTTTGATTTCCTATTCGGGAATAATCCCTTTGAGATTGAACTCTTCAGGTTTTTTTTTCACCCGCACTTGCTAGCTATACTTTAGTTCCTATCTTTGCAGTCCTTTTTGCGGGAGGAAACCCACAAATCGGTTCAAAATCAAGCAAATAGGTTTCAATTATGCCTGGAATATTAGGACGTAAAGTAGGAATGACCAGTGTTTTCGGCCAAGATGGTCAAAACATATCGGTTACAGTCATCGAGGCTGGGCCTTGTGTTGTCACCCAGGTGAAAACCAAGGAGACTGACGGTTACAATGCTGTTCAGTTAGCTTTCGGTGAGAAAAAAGAGAAAAATACCTCTAACCCAATGGTTGGCCATTTCAAAAAAGCCAATACCACTCCGAAGAGGCATTTGGTAGAATTCCGCGATATCAGCGAAGAATATGCTGCATTAGCCGAACTAGGTAAAGAAATAAAAATAGGTGATGTATTTATCGAAGGTGACTTCCTGGATGCTGTAGGTACATCAAAAGGTAAAGGTTTTCAAGGTGTGGTAAAGCGCCACAATTTCGCCGGAGTAGGTGGCCAGACTCACGGTCAGCACAACCGCCTTCGCGCCCCTGGTTCTATGGGTAATGCTTCGTTCGCATCACGCGTAATCAAAGGTAAAAGATTGCCAGGCCGTATGGGTGGTGAGCGTGTGAAGACTACCAACTTGAAAGTGGTAAAGATTTTGGCGGAACAAAACCTGATCCTTGTCAGTGGTTCAGTTCCCGGTGCAAAGAATTCAACGATAATCCTTCAAAAGTAATGGACTTAGCTGTTGTAAAACATAGTGGTGAAAAGACAGGCCGCAACGTAAGCCTCTCCAATGAGGTTTTCGGAATCGAGCCCAACGACCATGCAATCTATTTGGATGTGAAAAGCATCCTGGCCAACAAGCGTCAGGGAACTCATAAATCTAAACAGAGAAATGAAATTAGCGGATCTTCTAAAAAGATCAAGAAGCAAAAAGGCACAGGTGGCGCCCGTGCGGGTAACATCAAAAACCCTCAGTTCAAAGGTGGTGGCCGGATTTTCGGACCTGCTCCCCGCGATTATTCTTTCAAACTGAATAAGAAAGTAAAAGACCTGGCACGTAAGTCAGCTCTTACCTATAAGGCAAAAGATAATTCTATCGCAGTCATCGAAGATTTCAACTTCGAAGCTCCAAAGACCAAGCAGTATTTGAGCATGCTCCAATCACTGTCGTTGGGCGATAAGAAAACACTCCTCGTTATTCCCGAATCCAAATCAAACCTTGTCCTCTCTGGAAGAAATGTGAAAAACACAAAAGTTATTACAGCTTCCCAGATCAATACGTATGATGTGCTCCATGCCGAGCATTTGATCCTGGCCGAAAGCTCAGTAGAAAAAATCAGCAACCTGTTAAACCAAGCGTAGTCATGAGCATATTAAAAAGCCCTTTGGTTACAGAAAAAGTTTCTGCCCTCAACGAAAAAGGCAAGTACGGATTTATTGTAGAAGAAACCGCCAACAAGGTGGAGATCAAGAATGCCGTTGAGAAAATGTATGGAGTTAATGTATCACGTGTAAATACAATCACCGTATTGGGCAAGAAAAAAGTACGCTCTACAAAAGCAGGAATGCTGGTAGGCCGTAAGCCAGGCTACAAAAAAGCCATCGTTACTTTGGCAGAAGGTGAAGTAATTGATTTTTACAGCAACGTATAATTTATTAAGACAACCCTTAATTAAGGTCAGTCATGGCAATGAAGAAATTAAAACCAGTAACTCCCGGCACTCGACACAGGCTATCGCCTGGGTTTGAGGATATCACGGAGACGCGCCCGGAAAAATCACTGTTGCAAACCATAAAGAAAACTGGTGGCCGTAACAACGTAGGTCATATGACCATGCGGTATATCGGTGGTGGTCATAAGCAAAAACTGCGTATCATCGATTTCAAGCGCGATAAGTTTGGTATTGCTGCCGTAGTGAAGTCAATCGAGTATGATCCTTCACGTACAGCTCGTGTGGCCAAATTATATTATGCTGATGGTTCTAAGACTTATATAGTCGCTCCCCAGGGGATTAAAGTAGGACAGACCCTAATGTCGGGTCCTGATGTAGCTCCAGAAGTTGGAAATGCTTTGCCATTGGCTAAAATACCCGTAGGAACTATCGTTCATAACGTAGAAATCAAGCCGGGCAAAGGTGCTTCAATTGCTCGCAGTGCTGGATCATTTGTTCAGTTAGTAGCACGCGAAGGAGACTATGCAACATTGCGTATGCCTTCTGGCGAAATGCGCAACGTATTGGTGAATTGTGTTGCCGTAGTTGGCGCTGTTTCCAATGCAGAGCACATGAATGAAAAAGTAGGTAAGGCAGGCCGTTCTCGTTGGAGAGGCAGACGCCCACGTACTCGTCCGGTAGCGATGAACCCTGTCGATCACCCGATGGGTGGTGGTGAAGGTCGCGCATCTGGTGGGCATCCACGCTCTCGCCGAGGATTGTTGGCGAAGGGTAAGAAAACCCGTCACCCGAAAAAATATTCTGATGGTTTAATCATTGCAAGGAGGAAAAAATAATGGGAAGGTCAGTAAAAAAAGGTCCATACCTCGATAGCCGCTTGCTCAAGAAAGTGCAAGTGATGGAGCAAGCAGGTAAAAAATCGGTGATCAAAACATGGTCACGCAGAAGTACAATTACACCTGACATGATCGGGTTCACATTTGCTGTGCATAACGGAAATAAGTTTATTCCGGTGTATGTAACTGAGAACATGGTCGGTCACAAATTGGGTGAATTTGCTCCTACCCGCACCTTCAAAGGACACTCTGGAAATAATAAGGCCGAAGCTGCAGCAGCTAAAAAATAATCAGGCAGAAATTTATAGATACCTGAAACATGGAAACTGAAAAGAAAAAGAAAAGGTCGGTTGTAAAAAGGGAAAAACTGGAAGCAGTAAAACTTGCGGCTAAGTCTGGCCCGGCTACTGCCTACCTCAATAACTCCCCTTCTTCACCACGGAAGATGAGACTCATTGCCGATTTGATTCGCGGAGAGCGGGTAAGCAGAGCCTTGAACATTTTAAAGTATGATGCCAAGCATCCTTCGGCAAAAATGGAAAAGCTTCTTTTGTCAGCAATCAACAACTGGGAATCGAAAAATACCGATGTGAAGTTGGAAGAGGCAGATCTTTTTGTGAAAGAGATTTTCGTGGGCGGTGGTCGTATTCTTAAGCGCTTAAGGCCGGCACCACAAGGTCGTGCTCACCGTGTAAGAAAACGCTCAAACCATGTTACCCTGGTGATAGACCGTATGCCTGCAAAAGCATCGACTGAGAAAACAACAGCAGTTAAAGAAACCAAAGAATAATGGGACAGAAAATAAACCCTGTAGGCCTTAGATTAGGCATCGTTCGTGGATGGGACTCAAGTTGGTTTGGAGGCAGCACCTTCTCAGACAAACTAATTGAAGACCATAAGATCAGAAAATATGTTGATGCCCGTATTCAAAAAGGCGGTATTGCCAAAGTGGTGATTGAGCGCACACTGAAACGCATCACGCTTACTATTCACACTGCTCGTCCAGGTGTGGTTATAGGCAAAGGAGGAACTGAGGTAGACAAGATCAAGGAAGAATTAAAAAAACTGACCAATAAAGATGTACAGATAAACATCTTTGAAATTAAACGTCCCGAAATGGATGCGAAATTGGTTGGTGAATCAATTGCACAACAGTTAGAAGCTCGTATTTCATATCGCCGCGCGATGAAGCAAGCAATTGCTTCGACTATGAGAGTTGGTGCTGAAGGAATTAAAGTGAAATTATCAGGTCGTTTGGCGGGTGCCGATATGGCGCGTACCGAACAATATAAAGAAGGACGCATTCCATTGCATACACTTCGTGCAGACATTGATTATGCAATCTCTGAAGCACAAACAGTGTATGGTAAAATCGGAATCAAAGTCTGGATTTTCAAAGGAGAAGTTTATGGCAAACGTGACTTATCGCCTAACGTAGGAATGGTAAGTAACCAAGGAAATGAGAACAAAGGCGGTGGTGCACCAAGTGGTGGCGATAGAAGAAGAGGTGGCGGTGGTGGTCGCGGTGACCGCAGAGATGACCGTGGCGGAAGAGGTGGCGAAAGGCAAGACCGTGGAGGTGATAGCCGTAGAGGAAAAAAATAATTTACTGAAAGATTTAAGGTAGCAACCATGTTACAACCGAAGCGAACGAAATACAGAAAGATGCAAAAGGGCAAGGTGAAAGGTTCAGCCACACGTGGCCACCAGATTGCCTTTGGATCTTTCGCCCTGAAAGCACTTGAGCCAGGATGGATCACTGCACGCCAGTTAGAAGCTGCACGTGTTGCTGTAACCCGCGCTATGAAGCGTGAAGGCCAGGTATGGATCCGTATTTTTCCGGACAAACCGATTACTCGCAAACCAGCCGAGGTGCGGATGGGTAAAGGTAAAGGTGCTCCTGAATATTGGGTGGCAGTAATTAAGCCAGGTACCATTTTGTTTGAGGCCGGTGGTGTAACAATGGCAACAGCAAAAGAAGCATTGGCGCTGGCCGATGGCAAATTGCCTATCAAGACCAGATTTACTGTGCGCAGAGATTATGTAGAACAAGCAGCAGTTAAAGCTTAATAGAAATGAAGAACGCTGAAATAAAAGGATTAAACATTGCTGAATTGACCGACAAAATCGGCAGTGAGAAAGAAACCCAACGCAAAATGAAATTTGCACATCAGGTTTCGGCAATTGAAAACCCAATGAAGATTCGCGAAACACGCAAACTCATTGCCCGGTTAAAAACAGAATTGACAGCGAAGCAAAGCCAAAAGTAATTTTCGATGGAAACGACAGAACGCAATAGCAGAAAAGAACGGGTAGGTAAAGTGGTGAGCAATAAAATGCAAAAATCCATTACCGTAGCTATGGACCGGAAAGTGAAACATCCGATCTATGGAAAGTTCATGAACAAAACGACCAAGTTCATGGCCCATGACGAAAAGAACGAAGCAGGTATTGGCGATATCGTGAGAATCATGGAAACTCGCCCGCTCAGTAAGAGCAAAAGATGGAGATTGGTAGAAATTGTTGAAAAAGCTAAGTAATCATGATATCAACCGAAAGCAGACTTACCGTAGCAGATAATAGTGGCGCCAAAGAAGTGCTTTGCCTTCACGTATTAGGCGGCACCAGAAGACGTTCAGCCAGTGTAGGCGACAAAATTGTAGTGACTGTAAAATCAGCACTGCCTACCAGCCAGATAAAAAAAGGAACGGTGAGCAAGGCAGTGATTGTACGCACTAAGAAAGAAGTGCGTAGAAAAGACGGATCATATATCCGTTTTGAAGACAACGCAGCTGTGTTGCTCACTCCACAAGACGAACCCCGCGGAACACGGATTTTTGGACCGGTAGCACGTGAGCTTCGTGAGAAGCAGTTTATGAAAATCATATCGTTAGCGCCAGAAGTATTATAATTAGTTTATGGAAAGGAAATCTAACAAGCAGCAAAAACTGCACATTCGAAAAGGCGACACCGTAAAAGTGTTGTCGGGTGATGATAAAAGCAAAACCGGAAAAGTGTTGGAAATACTAACCGGCAAGAACCGTGCTATAGTAGAAGGCATTAATATTATCACAAAGCACCAAAAGCCCTCAGCAGGAAAACCTGAAGGAGGTATTAAGAAAATTGAAGGAGGCGTTCATATCAGCAATTTAATGCTGGTAGACCCTGCTTCTGGCAAACCTACCCGTACTGGAAGAAAGTTGAACGAAAAGGGTAGTCTGCAACGTTTTTCAAAAAAGACTGGAGAATTTATAAAGTAATTGAGCCATGGCAACGCCTAGATTAAAAGAGAAATATGTGCAAGAGATCGTCCCGGGACTGAAAGAAAAATTTCAGTACAAGTCGATCATGCAGGTACCTAAGATTGAGAAAATCTGTATCAATAAAGGTATTGGTGCTGCAGTAGCCGATAAGAAAATGATTGATGTAGGTGTTGAGGAAATCACTACCATCAGTGGTCAGAAAGCAGTTGCAACACGCTCAAAGAAAGATATATCGAATTTTAAATTGCGTTCGGGTCAGGCTATCGGTGTGAGAGTTACACTAAGAGGCAACCGCATGTATGAATTTATGGATCGCTTGATGAACGTAGCTCTTCCACGGGTACGTGACTTCAAAGGTGTGAATGATAAGGGATTTGACGGCCGCGGTAACTATACCATGGGCGTGAAAGAGCAAATCATATTCCCGGAAATCTCTATCGACAAGGTGAGCAAGATCAACGGTATGGACATTACGTTTGTGACCAGTGCACAAACAGACGAAGAAAGTTATGAGCTCCTGAAAGCATTCGGGATGCCTTTTGCAAATAAAAACTAACCATGGCAAAATTATCCATCATAGCGAGAGACCTGAAGAAAGAATCTTTGGTTGCCAGATATGCCGCAAAACGCAAGGCATTGAAGGAAGCAGGCAATTATGCTGCCCTCGATAAACTGCCCCGCAGTTCTTCAAGAGTACGTTTGCGCAGTCGTTGCAAACTGACCGGAAGGCCTCGTGGCTACATGAGTAAGTTCGGACTTTGCCGTAACCAGTTCCGTCAATTGGCTAACGAAGGGAAAATCCCAGGATTGACCAAGGCAAGCTGGTAGCTTGAACTGAAATAGTAGGTTGCTGAGTATCCAAGGTCGGGGCGACAAATAGTCAAACCGAAACCAGGTAACAGTTTGGAGAACCAAATTTGTTAATTATCTTTGCAGCCCGTTTCAGAAAACGGGTTTGCTTTTTTAAAGTAGATATTATGAAAATTACGGATCCTATTGCAGATTATTTGACCCGCGTTCGCAACGCAATCAAGGCTCGCCACCGCGTGGTTGAAGTCCCTGCTTCCAACATTAAAAAGGAAGTAACGAAAGTGCTTTTTGACAAGGGCTATATCCTCAATTATAAGTTTGAGGATACTCAAAACAAGCAAGGCAACATCAAAATTGCTTTGAAGTATAACCCTGAGACCAAAGAGTCTGCAATCACCAAGTTAGAGCGTGTGAGTTCACCTGGTTTGCGCCAGTATAAGCCTGCTACAGAATTACCTAAAGTCCTTAATGGATTGGGCATCGCTATCCTCTCCACTTCTAAGGGTGTGATTACCGATAAAGAGGCCAAGGCTTTGAATGTAGGTGGTGAAGTTTTGTGTTACGTTTATTAATCAAGCAAGACCATGTCACGAATAGGAAGATTACCAATAAGCTTACCCAAAGGTGTCACTTGCACTTTTTCGGAAGCAGAGCATTTAGTAACTGTAAAAGGCACTAAAGGCGAATTGAAACAAGTGATCGATCGCGATTTCAAAATCACGATGGAGGAAGGCAATGTATTAGTACATCGCCCTACTGAACAAAAGAGACATAAGGCAATGCACGGATTGTACCGTTCATTGATTGCGAATATGGTAGAGGGCGTGAGCAAAGGTTACAGACGCGATCTTGAACTTATTGGTGTAGGTTACAAAGCAACAGCTCAGGGCAATGTGCTTGATCTTAGCTTAGGCTATTCGCACAGTGTAATATTTGCTGTTCCTACCGAATTGAAACTACAGGCAGTTCAAGAGAAAGGACAGAATCCTTTGATCATTCTAGAAGGAATTGATAAGCAATTGATCGGTCAGATGGCCGCAAAAATTAAATCACTTCGTCCGGTTGAACCCTACAAGGGTAAGGGCATCCGTTATGTGGGTGAATTTGTACGAAGAAAAGCTGGTAAAGCGGCCGCTAAATAATTAAAGTTATGCCGAAGATTAAAGACAGAAGAAAACGGATCAAGTTAAGTATCCGTCACAAAATAGAAGGCACACCGGCAAGACCGCGGCTTTCTGTTTTCAAGAGCAACAAGGCAATTTATGCTCAGGTAATTGACGACTCCAAAGGTCATACGATACTGGCTACTTCTTCAAAAGATTTGGAATCAAAAGGCGGAGTAAATCTTGAAATATCAAAAACAGTTGGTAAGAAAGTTGCCGAAAAGGCTATTGCCAGCGGGATCAAAGAGATTGTATTCGATCGCAATGGTTATTTATATCACGGAAACGTCAAAGCTTTGGCCGAAGGCGCCAGAGAAGGAGGCTTAAAATTTTAAAGCATGACACAAAGTAACGTCAGCACGGTAAAGGCCAGCGAAATCGACTTGAAAGAGAAGGTAGTAGCTATTCAGCGCGTAGCCAAAGTGGTGAAAGGCGGTCGTAGGTTCAGCTTCGCAGCGATTGTAGTCGTAGGCGATGGCAATGGTGTAGTGGGTTATGGATTGGGCAAAGCCAATGAAGTAACTGATGCAATCACCAAAGGCATTGACGATGCTAAAAAACATTTGGTAAAAGTGCCGATTATTAAGGGTACTGTGCCACACGAATCGATCGGGAAATTTGGAGGAGGCTTTGTGTTATTGAAGCCGGCTTCAGCTGGTACTGGTGTAATCGCCGGTGGTGCTATGCGTGCTGTGCTTGAAAGCGCAGGCGTACACAATGTGTTAGCGAAATCGAAAGGTTCTTCAAACCCTCACAACGTGGTGAAGGCAACTTTCAAAGCACTGACAACTATGCGCGATCCTCAAACAATCGCTCGCAATCGTGGAATTTCATTGTCAAAAGTTTTTAACGGATAAGGATTATGGCAAAAGTTAAGATCACCCAAGTCCGTAGCACAATTAAAAGACCTGAAACTCAATTGAGAACCATTCAGTCATTGGGCTTAGGAAGAGTGCATAACTCTGTGGAAGTGGAATACACTCCTCAGATTCAGGGCATGGTTAAAAAAGTAAGTCATTTAGTAAGCGTAACCGAATTATAAGATGAAGCTGCATACGCTCAAGCCGGCTACCGGTTCGACAAAAACAAATAAGCGCCTTGGCAGAGGTCAGGGAAGTGGCGGGAGTACCGCGGGCCGTGGTCACAAGGGGGCTCAGTCACGTTCGGGCTATCACAAAAAGATAGGTTTTGAAGGTGGTCAGATGCCATTGCAAAGACGCGTCCCTAAATTTGGTTTTAAGAACAATAACAAGATTTATTTCAAGCCTATCAACTTGGATGCTCTTGAAGAACTGGCAACAAAAATAAAAGCTTCTACCATCAGCGTGCAATTAATGCGCGACAACGGAATCGTTGGAAAGAGCGATCAGGTAAAAATCCTGGGAAGAGGCGAACTGAAATCGAAAATATCTGTGGAAGCTCATGCTTTCTCAGCTACAGCAACAAAAGCAATTGAAACGGCTGGCGGTAGTGCCACAATCGTGAAATAAATGAAGCGTTTTCTAACGACCATAAAGAACATTTTTTCCATTGAAGACCTTCGTGTGAGGATCCTCAATACGATAGGCTTTCTGATCATTTTCAGATTAGGATCTTATATCGTATTGCCAGGAATCGACCCGAATAAGTTAACTGGAAATTCAGGTGGAATTTTTGATCTGCTGAACACATTTTTGGGAGGATCGTTTACACGAGCTTCCATTTTTGCGTTAGGCATTATGCCTTATATCTCTGCTTCTATCGTAGTGCAGTTATTAACGGTAGCGGTTCCACATTTCACCAAGCTTCAAAAAGAAGGTGAAAGCGGCAGAAAGAAGTTAAATCAATTTACACGCGTACTTACTATAGTAATCACAGCAGCACAGTCGTTCGGTTATCTGAAATCAATTGTTAATCCTGAAGCGATTATTCAGCCTGGGTTATTTTATACAGTCTCTTCGATGATCATTATCGTGTCGGGCACCATGTTCTGCATGTGGCTTGGCGAGCGTATTACAGATAAGGGTATTGGTAACGGAATAAGCATGCTGATTATGATTGGCATCGTCTCACGTTTCCCTGTAGCGATTTTGCAAGAAGTTGAATCAAAAGGATTGAATGGCTTGTTACTTTTCATCATTGAAATATTGGCTTTGTTCTTTGTAGTTGTTGGTGTGATAGCGTTAACTCAGGCTACCCGCAAAATACCTATTCAGTATGCGAAGCAAGTTGTAGGGAATAAACTTTATGGAGGCAAGCGCGATTTCATTCCATTGAAATTGAACTCGGCAGGGGTTATGCCTATCATCTTTGCTCAGGCATTGATGTTCATTCCTCCTTTGATGGCTAGCATTTGGCGCGATAGCGATTTGGGCGCTTATGTAGGAACTACATTTGCTGACTTTACTTCCTGGCAGTACAATTTATTGTTCGCGTCACTGATCATTATTTTCACTTTTTTCTATACAGCTATCACTGTTCCGTCAAACGATATTGCTGATAACTTGAAAAGAAATGGCGGGTTTGTTCCGGGAATTAAGCCTGGTAAACAGACTGCCGATTTTATAGATGCGATTTTATCAAAGATTACTTTGCCCGGTGCAATTTTCCTGGCGATGGTAGCGATCCTTCCTGCTTTTGCAGTAAAGGCCGGTATCACTCAGAATTTTGCTTACTTCTACGGTGGCACTTCATTGCTGATTTTAGTTGGTGTTGTACTTGATACACTCCAGCAAATTGAAAGCTACTTGCTGATGCGCCACTATGAAGGAATGATGAAGTCTGGCAGAGTAAAAGGACGTTCTCAGTTTGCTGCGGCTTAAGGTGAAATGATTCACTATAAGACAGCAGAGGATATTCAGGTAATAAAAGAAAGCGCTCAGATTTTAGGAAGAGCGCATGCGGAAGTAGCCAAGGCCATCAAGCCCGGAGTGAAAACGAAAGACCTGGATAAAATTGCTGATGAGTATATCAAGGACAATGGCGGGTGGCCATCGTTCAAAAACTACCACGGGTTTCCAACTGCGTTGTGCATTTCGGTAAACGAAACGGTAGTGCACGGGTTTCCAGGAGATTATGAATTACGCGAAAGCGACATCATCTCTGTAGACTGCGGAGTGAAGTACAAAGGTTTCCATAGCGATTCTGCGTACACATATCCGCTGGAAAAAGTAAGCCCGGAAGTATTGAAATTATTGGATAGAACTTATGAGTCGCTGTATCTCGGAATTGCTCAGGCGAAAGCCGGTAACCGGATTGGTGATGTAAGTTTTGCAGTGCAGAATCATGTTGAGCAGTTTGGTTATGGCGTGGTGCGGGAATTAGTGGGGCACGGAGTTGGCAAAGATTTGCACGAAGATCCTGAAGTACCCAACTATGGCAAACGTGGTAAGGGACCGAAAATCGTGCCTGGCATGGTGTTCGCAATCGAGCCGATGATCAATATGGGAACGAAAAATGTAGTGCAGGAGAAAGACGGTTGGACAATAAGAACAAATGACCGCAAACCATCCGCTCACTTTGAGCACATGGTGGCGATCTTTGAAGACAGAACTGAAATAGTAACAACACACGAGTACATCGAAGAAAGTTATAAGTTCAAGTGGCGAAACAGAAGTCGATAGAGCAAGACGGAACAATACTTGAGGCGTTGTCCAATGCGATGTTTAAAGTGCAGTTGGAAAATGGCCACGAAGTGTTGGCACATATATCAGGCAAGATGAGGATGCATTATATCCGCATTTTACCAGGCGATAAAGTGAGATTAGAAATGTCGCCTTATGATTTGACTAAAGGCAGGATAACATTTAGATACAAGTAGTTATGAAAGTAAGGGCATCTATAAAAAAACGGAGCGCTGATTGTAAGATCATCAGGCGCAAAGGCAAGTTGTATGTAATCAACAAAAAGAATCCACGGTATAAACAAAGACAAGGATAATTATGGCACGTATAGCAGGTGTTGATATTCCGGACAACAAAAGAGGCGAAATTGGCCTCACATACATTTTTGGTATTGGCCGCCGGTCAGCCCAAAAAATACTTTCTCAAGCCAAAGTTGATTTGGACAAGAAAGTGAAAGACTGGAATGATGAAGAATCCAATGTGATCCGCGCAATTATTGCCGAGCAATTTCGCATTGAAGGTTCTTTAAAATCAGAGATTCAGCTCAGCATCAAGCGCCTGATGGATATCGGATGTTATCGTGGCTTACGTCATCGCAGAGGATTACCTGTGCGTGGTCAAACCACGAAGAACAATGCCCGTACACGCAAAGGCAAGCGTAAGACAGTGGCAAACAAGAAGAAAGCAGTTAAAGGATAATTGAAACAATAATACTTTTCGTATGGCAACAGCACCAGTAGCTGAAAAGAAGAAAGATAAGAGCAAGAAGCGCACCGTAGTGGTGGAGGCCATAGGCCATGCCCACATTCGTGCTACCTTCAACAACATTATCATTTCACTTACCAATAGCACAGGTCAGGTAGTGGCTTGGGCGTCAGCAGGGAAAATGGGCTTCAAAGGCTCAAAGAAAAACACCCCATATGCCGCTCAGGTTGCAGCACAGGAAGCAGCAACAAAGGCTTTTGAACAAGGCTTGCGTAAAGTGGAGGTGTTTGTGAAAGGACCAGGTGCTGGCCGTGAGTCTGCTATCCGTAGTCTCCAGGCTTCGGGCATTGAAGTGATGACCATTAAGGACATGACTCCACTGCCACACAATGGTTGCCGTCCACCTAAGAAAAGAAGAGTTTAAAAATTTAGAATTCAGAGTTACGATTTTTGATTTGATGTAAATCTGATAGAACTGAGAATAAATTGAATAATTAATGATTGAAGGTAGTAGATAGAAAATCTAAAATCAGCGATCTAAAATCAACATAAGAAAATGGCAAGATATACCGGTCCTAAAGTAAGAATATCCAGAAGGTTCAATGAACCTGTAATGGGCGAGAGCAAAGTTCTTGCAAAGAAGAATTATGCCCCCGGCCAACATGGCAAGACCAAGAAGAGAAAGGTTTCTGAATACGCTACACAGTTAGCTGAGAAGCAGAAAGCAAAATATATCTATGGTGTTCTTGAGCGTCAGTTTGAAAACACTTTCGATAAAGCTACCCGCAAGAAAGGTGTAACCGGCGAAGTGCTTTTACAACTTTTGGAATCTCGCCTCGATAACACCGTATACCGTTTGGGCGTAGCACCAACACGAAGAGCAGCTCGCCAATTGGTGGTACACAAACACATCTTGGTTAATGGCGATGTTGTAAATGTTCCTTCCTTCACATTGCGTCCTGGCGATAAAGTTGCAGTGCGTGAAAAATCGAAATCGTTAGAAGCCATCACTACTGCGCTTTCTGTGCAGGGAGCAAAAAAATACAACTGGCTGGAATGGGACGGAAAGGAACTGGAAGGCAAACTCATCAACCTTCCACCTCGTGAAGATATTCCCGAAAACATCAACGAACAGTTGATAGTGGAATTGTACTCTAAGTAATCCTGAAACAAAAAGTAAAGAGCTTATGTCAATATTAGCATTTCAAATGCCAGATAAAGTGGTGATGGAAAAGTCAGACGACTTCCATGGTCTTTTCACCTTCAAACCTCTGGAAAAAGGATATGGCGTTACCATCGGCAATGCGCTGAGAAGAATTTTATTGTCATCATTGGAAGGTTATGCAATCACAGGAATTAAGATTCCGGGAGTATTGCATGAGTTCTCAACCATTGAAGGCGTTGTAGAAGACGTAGCCGAAATCATTTTGAATCTGAAGCAAGTTCGATTCAGAAAAATAGGCGACACCAACGACTCTAAAGTGGTGGTGAACATTAAGAAACAAAAGCAGTTCAAAGCCAGTGACATCGCGAAGTTTACTTCAGGCTTTGAAATTCTGAATTCGGATCATGTGATCTGTAATTTGGATGAGTCTTCTCATTTTGAAATCGAACTTTCAGTTGAGAAAGGCCGCGGTTACTTGCCTGCAGAAGAGAACAAGCCAAACGAACAAGTATTTGGCTTTATTCCGATCGATGCAATTTTCACGCCTGTAAAAAATGTAAAGTACAGTGTGGAAAACACCCGCGTAGAACAGAAGACTGACTACGAAAAATTGATGGTTGAGATTGAAACCGACGGATCAATCCATCCTGAAAAAGCATTGGAAGGCGCAGCATTCATTTTGATCCAGCACTTCCGTCTTTTCTCAGATAAATCAATCGAACTTGAAACCACCAAAGACAGCGAAGTAGAGCAAGTTGATGAAGAGATGCTACACATGCGCAAATTGTTGAAAACACAATTGCATGACTTAGACTTATCTGTTCGCGCTTACAATTGCCTCAAAGCTGCCGACGTGAAAACCCTTGGCGAATTGGTGCAACTTGATATTTCTGATATGATGAAGTTCAGGAATTTTGGTAAGAAATCACTCGCTGAATTAGAACAATTGGTTTCTGATAAGAACCTGACTTTTGGAATGGATCTTGCCAAATATAAACTGGAAGAAGACTAATGAGACACGGAAAAAAAATAAATCACCTTGGAAGGACCTCTGCCCACAGGCATGCGCTTCTTTCAAACATGGCGTCTTCGCTAATCCTCAACAAGAGGATTACCACAACAGTGGCAAAAGCCAAGGAATTGAGAAAATATGTAGAACCTTTGATTACAAAGGCTAAAACAGATTCTACACACTCGCGCAGGGTTGTATTTTCATATTTGCAAAACAAGGAATCGGTAACTACACTGTTTGGAGAAGTAGCCGGGCGTACTTCTGAAAGACATGGCGGTTATACTCGCATCGTAAAATTGAGTGATCCTCGCTTGGGCGATGCTGCTGATATGTGCTTAATGGAATTGGTTGACTTTAACGATCTTTATAAGAAAGACGGAGCTGCCAAGAAGGCAAAAACCCGCAGGGGACGCAAAGGTAAAAAAGAGGATGGTGCTGAAGCCGGAGCAACTGAGGTTGCAACTGCTGAAGACAAGCCTAAAAAAGCTGCTAAAAAGGCGAAAAAGAAAGAATAAATTGAATCATTCATTTTATCAAAAAGAGGGATTGGGCGTAAGTTCAATCCTTTTTTTATTTCCAAAATATTATAGTTAATCAAGTATTTTTGTTGACCCAATTCGGATTATGACAGACAAAGCATATTTACTTTTAGCAGACGGTTTGTTAATAGAAGGAAAAGCCATTGGCAAAAGGGGCACTTCCGGAGGTGAAATTTGCTTCAACACAGGAATGACCGGCTACCAGGAAATCTATACAGACCCATCCTATTACGGACAGATCATCGTAAACACTACAGCTCACATTGGCAACTATGGTACTGTAAACGAAGAGCAAGAATCAGCAAAGCCACAGATCAGCGGTATTGTTGTAAATGAGTTTTCAAGCGAATTTAGCAGGAAGACATCCAAAGAGAGCTTACAGGCTTACCTTGAAAAAAACGGTGTGGTAGGCATCACTGGTCTGGATACCAGGAAGTTGGTGCGTCACATTCGCAGCAAGGGGGCTATGAATGCAATCATCTCTTCCGAACATTCTCCGGAGCAACTGAAAGAGGAGTTGAAAAAAGTCCCTTCAATGGACGGATTGGAGTTGTCGTCTGTGGTGAGTACGAAGAAGTCTTACTTTGTTGGCAAGCCTAATGCGCCCATTAAGGTTGCGGCGCTGGATTATGGGATTAAAACAAACATCCTCTTAAATCTTGCTGCCCGCGGATGCTATGTTCAAGTGTTTCCAGCCAAAACGAGTGCCTCAGAAATGGAATCATGGGCGCCCGACGGGTATTTTTTATCCAATGGCCCCGGAGATCCTTCGGTGATGGACTATGCAATAAAGACAGTTAAAGAAATCCTGACATTAGATAAACCGGTTTTTGGAATTTGTCTTGGTCATCAATTGGTGGCTCTTGCTTGCGGATTGTCAACTTATAAAATGCATCACGGGCACCGCGGACTTAATCATCCGGTTAAAAATTTAGTTACCGGCCTCGGTGAAATGACTTCACAAAACCATGGGTTTGGCGTAAGCGAAAAAGACATTGAGAAAAACCCCAATGTGGAAGTGACACATATTCATCTGAACGATAACACCATCATGGGTATCCGTTTGAAGGATAAAAAGGTGTTTTCGGTACAATATCACCCGGAGGCATCTCCGGGCCCTCACGACTCCAACTACCTTTTCGATCAGTTTGTAACAATGATCAAAGAGAGCAAAAAGGAATTAGTAGACTAATAAGCAAACCCTAAAATCTTAAATTACTATGAGTTTTATTGAAAGTATTCACGCTCGCCAGATCCTCGACAGCCGGGGTAACCCAACAATAGAAGTGGATGTATTTACTGAAAGCGGCGCCTTTGGCCGTGCAGCAGTTCCGTCGGGAGCATCAACAGGTACACACGAGGCTGTGGAACTTCGCGATGGTGATAAGAAAATTTTCATGGGAAAGGGGGTTTTAAAAGCGGTAGACAATGTCAACACCAAAATCGCTGCAGAAGTTGTAGGGCTTTCGATTTTTGATCAAAGCCTGGTTGACAAGGTGATGATTGAACTGGATGGCACTCCAAACAAAGGCAAACTTGGCGCTAATGCAATTCTTGGGACTTCTTTGGCGGTAGCCAGAGCTGCGGCTATGGAATCGGGCCAATCGCTGTATAGATACATTGGCGGAGTGAATGCAAACACCTTACCGGTACCGATGATGAATATTTTGAATGGCGGAAGTCATGCCGACAACTCCATCGACTTTCAGGAATTTATGGTGATGCCGGTGAAAGCCGATACATTCTCTGAGGCACTTCGTATGGGTACTGAAGTTTTTCATACACTTAAGAAAGTGCTTCACGACAAAGGATTGTCAACTAACGTAGGTGATGAAGGAGGTTTTGCTCCCAATATTAAATCTAATGAAGAAGCAATTGAAGTGGTGTTGAAAGCCATTGAGAAAGCTGGCTTCAAGCCGGGTGTGGATATTTTCATTGCCATGGATGCAGCCAGCTCAGAATTTTATGATACAAAAACGAAAACCTATCATTTCAAGAAATCCGATGGCAAGAAATTGAAATCAGACGAGATGGTAGAGTATTGGGCAAAGTGGGTAAAAAAATATCCTATTATTTCCATTGAAGACGGCATGGCCGAAGAAGATTGGACTGGCTGGAAAAAACTTACCGACAAAGTAAAAGACAAAGTTCAACTGGTAGGCGATGATTTGTTTGTTACTAACGTTGAATTTTTGAAAAAAGGAATTGATATGGGCGTAGCCAATTCCATTTTGGTGAAGGTAAATCAGATCGGGTCCCTTACTGAGACGATTGATGCAGTGAACCTTGCCAAAAGAAATTCATATAAGAGCATAATGTCACATCGCTCTGGCGAAACCGAAGACAGCACAATTGCCGACTTAGCTGTAGCTTTGAATACCGGGCAGATCAAAACAGGATCGGCCTCACGTTCGGACAGGATGGCGAAATACAATCAGTTGATCCGTATTGAGGAAGAGTTGGGTGAGGTTGCGTATTTCCCCGGAAAGAATTTTTAATGAAAGCCATGAAAATCAAACTCGATTCAATCGATCGGAAAATCCTTGAGTTGCTTCAAAAGAACTCCAACATTACCAATGCTCAACTGGCACAGGAAATTGGATTGTCGCCGGCGCCTACGCTAGAGCGCGTAAAAAAATTGGAGACTCAGGGTGTAATTAAAAGCTATCATGCCGTGGTTGATATGGCAAGTGTAGGCCTTGGTGTTTGCACTTTTGTCACAGTCTCATTGAAAGGCCACAACAAAGACAATATCGAAAAATTCATCAAGGCTATCGGCCGGATTCCCGAAGTGATAGAATGCCATCATGTTACTGGTCAAGCCGATTTTATTTTGAAAATTGTAGCTCCTGATATTCCGGCTTATCAAACCTTAATGCTCGAACAAGTTTCGAACATAGAAGTTGTGGATAATATGCAATCAACAGTGATCTTATCTACTTTTAAAGACAGCCGAGTAATCCCCCTGCCATGAACGCTACGGCCACGATGAAAACATTGGTACTCAATGAAGAACAAGTCGGCCAAAAAATCCGAAGGATTGCTTACGAGATTTATGAAAATAATTTCTCAGAGAAGAAAATTGTATTGGCAGGTATTGACGGGCAAGGATATGAGTTTGCAAAGATTCTTGATAAGGAGTTGAAGAAGATTTCATCACTTGATACGCTCTTAGCAAAAGTGTCCGTGGATAAACTCTCGCCAGTTCAAAGCGAAATAAAAGTAGATGTGCCTGTCAAAGAATTGAAAAACAGATGCGTCATTTTAATTGATGACGTGCTCAATACAGCGCGCACATTAGCTTACGCAATGAAACCTTTGCTGGTCACCGAAGTAAAACGGATTGAGGTGGCAGTGTTAGTTAATCGAAGCCATACTGTTTTTCCAATTACACCAACGTATACAGGTTTTGAACTGGCGACAACACTTACAGATCACGTAGAAGTGAAATTAGGTAAAGGCGCAGCTGTTTATCTTCGATAATTGATTTACAGATTCAGCGATCCTGAATTTTAATCTGTAATTTCTGATTTTGAATCTATAATCCAGAGTCCTATGTCAGTTCACAAGAAGGCAGAAATAAAAAAAATCACCACACACCAGCTTCAGGAAATGAAGAACAGAGGTGAGAAGATTGCTATGCTCACGGCTTATGATTACAGCATGGCCAAAATCATCGACGGTGCTGGGGTGGATGTTATTTTAGTCGGAGATTCTGCCTCAAATGTGATGGCAGGAAATGAGACTACTTTGCCCATCACGTTGGATCAGATGATTTATCATGCTTCCTCTGTTGTGAAAGCTGTGAAACGTGCACTCGTTGTTGTCGACATTCCATTTGGGTATTATCAAGGAAGTTCTGGCGAGGCGTTGCGCTCATCCATTCGCATTATGAAAGAGGCTGGAGGGCATGCTGTGAAACTTGAGGGTGGCAGCGAAGTGAAGGATTCCGTTTTACGAATATTAAGTGCCGGCGTGCCTGTAATGGGTCATTTGGGTTTGACACCACAGTCTATTTATAAATTCGGGACTTACAATGTTCGTGCGAAAGAGGAAGTTGAGGCAAATAAACTAATGGAAGATGCTCTTCTTCTGCAGGAGTGCGGCTGTTTTGGGATAGTATTGGAAAAGATTCCCGCAGAACTCGCAAAAAAGGTCTCCGCAAAATTAAGTATCCCTATTATTGGCATAGGTGCCGGCCCAGATGTGGATGGGCAGGTGCTTGTAATGCAGGATATGCTTGGCATTACTCAAGAATTCAAACCCCGTTTTTTGCGCCGGTATGCCGATCTTAATTCGGTGATTACATCGGCAGTAAATAACTATGTGAGCGACGTTAGAACGAAGAAGTTTCCCAGCGAAGAAGAGAAGTATTGAGCCGGTCAGCTGCTGTAAAATCATTACCTTCTTTATCTGAATTTTTCTAAATTCGGGGCTCTCAAAAATATCTACTATTCAATATTAAAAACCATGAGTGACCAAAAGATCAGTATTAGTAACGGAAAATTAAATGTGCCCGATATGCCCACGATTCCCTTCATTGAAGGTGATGGTACCGGGGTTGATATCTGGCCTGCGTCTCAAATTGTATTTGATTCAGCCATTGAAAAAGCATATAAAGGCAAGCGTAAAATAAACTGGAAAGAAGTGCTGGCCGGTGAAAAAGCCTTTAATAAAGTTGGCAATTGGATGCCCGATGAAACGATGAATGTGTTTCGGGAATATCTGGTTGGTATAAAAGGTCCGTTGACTACGCCCGTGGGCGGTGGTATCCGTTCATTGAATGTTGCTCTACGTCAGGAATTGGATTTATATGCGTGCGTACGCCCGGTGCAATGGTTCAAAGGTGTGCCTTCACCCGTAAAAGAACCACACAAAACCAACATGACAATCTTCCGTGAAAACACCGAAGACATTTATGCGGGTATAGAGTTTGAAGCCGGCAGCGATGACAATAAAAAGTTTTTGCAATTCTTTAAGGAGACTTATCCTAAGCAGTATAAGAAAATCCGGTTCCCCGAAACTTCGGGTATCGGCATCAAGCCAGTTTCGAAAGATGGAACAGAGCGGTTGGTACGAGCAGCGATTAAATTTGCTATCGAACAGAAAAAGCCAAGTGTGACATTGGTGCACAAAGGCAATATCATGAAATTCACTGAGGGCGGCTTCCGTGATTGGGGTTACGCACTGGCGAAAAATGAATTTGGCGGCAAAGAGATTGATGGCGGACCTTGGATGGAAATTAACAATGGCGGTCATAAAATTGTGGTGAAAGATTCTATTGCAGATGCATTCCTTCAGCAAATCCTTCTGCGTCCGGATGAATATTCTGTTGTGGCTACTTTGAACCTGAATGGTGACTATGTTTCAGATGCACTTGCAGCTATTGTAGGTGGAATCGGTATCGCGCCAGGCGGAAACATTAACTATATCACAGGGCATGCTATTTTTGAAGCAACGCATGGTACAGCACCTAAATATGCCGGTCAGGATAAAGTAAATCCCGGTTCGGTAATACTTTCGGGTGTAATGATGCTGGAATACATGGGCTGGCAGGAAGCTGCAGATATGATTGTGAAAGGATTGGAAGGCGCGATATCTGCAAAACGCGTGACTTACGATTTCCATCGGCAAATGGAAGGGGCTACTTTACTCAAATGTTCTGAATTTGGAAAAGAAGTAGTGAAGAATATGTAACTGTAAATCTTATAAATAAGTGAAAGGCTCTCAGTGTTGGGAGCCTTTTTTGTTGCTGTCTCTTTAGGGAAATAGTAGAATCTGCAGTTTGCTAAACCAAACAGTGATTTTAATCATCATCGCTCCTCTGAACAAAATAAAATAGACAGGTTTACTTGTTTATCTAACCCTATTATGAAAGAAAGATTTTTGCATACCCATTTTTTTCTGGCTGCCCTATTTTTGGTCTCAAGTAAAAGCACAGCACAAGTAACACTTACAACTTCACCCTACATTCAGGATTTTAATTTGATTGGCTCAGGACTGCCCACAGGTTGGACCGTGCGAACCGGAGCAACTGCTTCTGCCATTGGTACGGCCGCAACTTTGGTCACAGCAGCAACTTCATGGAGCAGCACGTCTGGAAATTTCAGAAACGTGGCATCTTCCAATAACCTTACGTCTACAGCAACCTCTACTGTTCAAGGTAACTCAACGGATAGAGCAATAGCGATAAAGCAAACCGGAACGTTTGGTGACCCGGGTGCGGCATTTGCTCTTCAACTTAGTAACACTTCAGGCTTGAGCAATTTTTCCTTAAGTTTTAAAATGCTATCGCTTGATGGCACGTCATCTACAGGCCGAACCACTACATGGAAAGTAGATTACGGATTTGGCTCTTCACCAACCTCCTTTACAGCTGTCGCCACAAGCCCGACTTTGCTAACAACTACTTTATCAGTATTTGCAGGTGCTACGGTGACTGTAAACTTTGGAACCGCCTTGAATAATGTCAACGGAAACGTATGGATTCGTGTAGTTGATTTATCAGCAACTACCGGAAGCGGGAGCAGAGCAATTTCTGGCATTGATGATGTCAGCCTTTCTTTTGTCCCTTCTGATATTACGCCACCGGCATTCACTTCCGGTTACCCGAATGTTTCTAATTTCAGTACATCCGGATTTAATCTTTTTACCAATTTGAACGAAACCGGAAAAACTTATTTTGTTGTTATTCCGGATGGCGCGCCGGTCCCTTCTTCAATGCAAGTAAAGAACGGGCAGGATGCAACCGGAGCTTTGGTTGCTCCTGGTTTTTCAGGTAGTATTAATGTGGCAGTTCCTTCCACCGAGTATAGCGCCGCAATCTCAACGCTAAATTCCGGCACAGACTACGATGTATATGTTGTAGGCGAAGATGCAGTATCTAATCTTCAAGCTGCTCCTTTAAAACTTGACGCGCAAACCAATACTGCCGGTGATATTACTCCACCACTTTTCACATCAACCTATCCTGTTATTGACGTGGTTACGCCAACGACTTTTGTTCTTAGAACAAATTTGAATGAACATGGTAAAACCTATTTTGTTGCGCTTCCGTCAGGGGCTAGCGCGCCAACCTCCACTCAGGTAAAACAAGGACAAGATGCTGGTGGTAATATTTTAGCAAGCAATCGCTTTGGCACAATGAGTGTTACTTCCTCCAACACTGAATTTACTTCACAGGTAAACGGACTTGTAGCCTCAACTAATTATGATGTTTATATCGTAGCTGAGGACAATGTTCCAAATCTTCAATCGTCACCGATTAAAATTTCAATCGTTTCAGGATTACAGTTCACAGAAGATTTTGAAACATGCGATAGCAACGCATTTACTTCATACAATGTTACCGGTGCCCAGGTTTGGAGTTGTGTCGACTTTGGTTACAACCAAACCAAGGGTTTCCAAATGAATGGTTTTTCAGGAGGCGATGTCGCAAATGAAGACTGGCTTATCTCACCTGTATTGACCTTGAGTGCAAATGCAAGCCTCTCGTTCTATTCACAATTTTCGTTTGCTGGAAATAGTTTACAGCTAAAGATATCAACTGATTACTCGGGCTCAGGTGATCCTCGCGCAGCTACGTGGACTGACCTTAACGGGAATTTCCCGACTGTCGCTGTCAGTTCTACAAGCACATTAAATTCAGATTGGACAATTAGTAATGTCGATTTGTCTTCTTACACCGGACAAGTTTATATCGCATTCGTTTATACCTCAACTACCTCTGCAGCTGCTCGCTGGACAATCGATAACATTACTGTAGGCAATGCAACGGCAAGTTACTTGCAAATTTTGCCCACGGTTTTGTCATTCAATGAACCTAATATTTCAAAAAGCTATCTCGTTAAAGGAATTAATCTTCAAAATGATGTGACTATCATAGCTCCTAATAATTTTCAAGTTTCAAAAGACAACAGCAATTTCAGTCCTTCAATTTCATACACAGCGGCTGAAGCCATTGCCCAACAAACGGTGTATGTGAATTTTAATGTTTCGGGTATTGCCACCAATGCGTTTGCCGGCTCGGTCCTCAATGCTTCGCAAGGTGTAGCTACAAGAAACGTAATGGTGACTGGAATGGACAAATCTCAAACCTTTAACGTCACAACCTACAACATGGAATTCTTCGGTTCTAACGTAAAAGATAATACGGGCGCAGAGTTTGGCCCAACGGATGATGCACTGCAGATACAGAACATTTCGGCTGTGATGCAAGCGATAGGCGCAGATGTTTTTGCGTTAGAAGAAATTTCAGATGACGATGCATTTAACCAGCTGGTATCCAATTTGCCCGGCTATGACATGGTGGAATCTGATCGTTGGTCGTATTCGTGGCAGGCGCCAGATCCTCACTATCCTCCACAGAAAACAGGTTTCATTTACAACACATCCAGAGTCGAGTTGGTGAGCTCACGAGTAATGTTTGCAGCTATATATGATTCCATCTTAGCTGGCACTAAGACGTTGCCCAACTATCCTACGGGTACAAGCAACAGTTTTTGGTCATCTGGGAGATTACCATTCATGGCCACCTTTGATGTGATAATTAATGGAACAAAAAGGCGCATTCGCATGATTGATATTCATGCCAAGTCCGGATCAGATCAGAACAGCTATGATCGACGAGTATATGACGCCCGCCTGTTGCGCGATTCTCTCAATGTGTATTATCCGCATGACAATGTAATCCTGCTGGGAGATTTTAATGATGACGTCTATGGGTCTATTAATATAGGTCTGCAATCGTCATACAAATCGTTTGTTGATGATGCGGCTGATTTTAATGTGCTTACTTATGAATTGAATCAAAGTGGAGCAAGTACATTTCCAAGCTCAAATAGCTTTCTTGACAACATAATTGTTTCTGATGAACTGGTTAGCGCGTACGTACCCAATTCAGTTACAATTGAGGATGCCAGAAACTATATCAATAATTACTGCAACACCACGTCAGATCATCTGCCAGTGTCAGCTCGCTTTCTGCTCTCGTCTAAAACAGACCAGACGATTACATTTAATTCTCTTGTTGCAAAAATTTTTGGTGTCGCCGCTTTCGCTTTAAATGGAAATGCTTCGTCTGGTCTTTTGGTTACCTATTCAAGTTCTGATCCGACGATCGCTTCTATCAATGGAAATTACCTAACTGTCCTTAAAACTGGAACCGTAAACATTACAGCCAGCCAGTCTGGTAGCTCTGACTTCAATGCTGCCTCAGATGTAACACAAGCCTTAACGATCAATAAAGGAATCCAAACTATTTCGTTCAATACTTTGCCAGAGAAGACTTTAGGCGATTTGCCATTTAATACTTTGGCAACGACTAATTCATCCCTTGTGGTAAATTTCTCTACACGCTCTGACAAAATAACAATCAATGGAGCACAAATAACTTTGGTTAAATCAGGTAGGGTATACATCCGGGCATCCCAAAGTGGGGATGTCAATTACGATTCTGCGGCATCCGTTGTACAAAGCTTTTGCATCGATCCGCCCAAACCAACAATTACACTGACCAATACAGGCTCTTCTTCCCCGGCACTTACCTCCAATTTGGGATATGGCAATCAATGGTATTGGAATGGAAATACCATCGCTGGTGAAACCAATTCTGTATTGAATGCCTCAAATCCGGGCAAGTATAAAGTTCAGGCTCAGGTTGACGATTGTCTTAGCCAATTTTCTGACGAGCAATCAATACTTATTACAGCGATTACCAAGTCAGAAGAAAAAATAATGTCAGTATATCCAAATCCTGTTGATGACATTCTTTTCATTTCAGGACTTAACGAACCAGTCAAAGCACTACTAGTTGATATTATTGGACAGATGACTTCAGTACAGCTTGAAAAAGATGCAGATAGCTATAGCATCAATGTAAAAGGCCTTCCTTCCGGGCTTTATATTCTAAGACTAGATTCAGAGAGGAAAACGAAGTCATTCAAGTTTATTAAAAAATGAGAGGGCTAAGACTTTACTGAATCTCCAACATCTTCACCACAGTTACTGTAGCTTCTTCTCCTTTGTTGCCAAGTCTTCCGCCAGCGCGCTCCAGCGCTTGTTTTTTATTGAGCGTAGTAAGCACTCCAAATGCTACAGGCTTATTTGACTTCAAATTCACTTTCATGATTCCGTAGGCCACGGCCTGGCAGATGTAATCAAAGTGAGGAGTATCACCTTGAATAACGCAGCCCAAACAAATAACAGCATCGATCTCTTTTTTATCAGCCATCTTTTGAGCGCCTAATGGGAGTTCAAAACTACCTGGCACATTTTTGCGGATGATATTTTCTTTTTTTGCACCCAGCTCAAGAAGCGCTTGGTAAGCTCCTTCAAACAAAGGCTCTGTGATATCGTCGTTCCACTCAGCTACTATAATTGCGAAGCGTTTGCTCTTGATGCTGATCTTACTTTTTCCTGAAATAGATTTTAATGTCCCGGCCATATTTTTTCTTTTAAAACAAAAAAGGGATAGACATCTACCCCTTTTCAAATATCACAAATAAATTTCTAAGAATTCGTCTCCAGTTTTGCCTTGTATTTCTTGGCATTTTGTACTTCGCTGCTCTCCCAATACTTGTCAATCACCTTCTGATAAGCTTCTTTGGCCTTGTCATTTTGATTCAGTTTTTCGTAAGCCAATCCTTCTTTCATCAAATAAGCAGGGGTAAATTCCTTATTGGGCTTGTAATCCGATGCTTTGCTATACCATTTTACTGCATTTTCGTAATCCTTTTGCTCCATGTAGGCATCGCCTATCAAACTATAAGCACGCGGCTGTACCAGCAAGTCATTGGTGTTATAGTCTTCGAGATAATAAATAGCCAGTGAATATTTTGCTTGCTTGAGGCAAATGGCGCCAGCATAAAAATTGGCAAGTTTGCCAGCTTGAGTCATGCCATAGTCATCAATGATTTGTAAAAAACCAAGGTTGTTACCATCACCATTGAGTGCCAGGTTGAGGCTATCAGATTCAAAGTAGCGAATCGCCTGAAACATGTCTTTTTGAGCCTGACCTTCCTGATTGCCGATATAATATTTCCAGCCGAAAAACCCGCCCACAACCAATACTAATGCTGCCACAATACCGATGATTATTTTGGGGTTACGTTCTGCCCAATGCTCGATACCGACCAGCTTTTCCTTGATCACCTCCGGATTCTCCAACAATTCTTTGCTTTCTTCCTTCTTTGCCATGATTATTAAAAATTAAGCCCCGCCGGGTATGACGGGGTGCAAAACTAAGAATTCCTAATTTCAATCAAAAGCGATCAATCAGTAATAAAAGGGTAATCTGATTGAGCATAAATGTCCTTCATAGCTTCGGAAGGATCCGGGAAATTTGATTCTTCAGCAAACTTCACACTTTCATCCACTTGCCCGTTCACTTTCTGTTCGATGGCATCCAGGTCTTTTTCGGTGGCGATCTTCTTTTCAAGAATTGCTGCCCTTACATGTTCGATCGGGTCGCGGTGCTTATATTCTTCTACCTCTTCTTTGGTGCGGTATTTTTGAGGATCGCTCATCGAGTGGCCTTTGTAACGATACGTCCTAAATTCAAGTAAAGTAGGCCCTTCGCCCGCCCGTGCGCGAACAGCCGCCCGCGCAACTGCCTCATGCACAGCTTCTACATTCATGGCATCGACAGGTTCGGCCGGCATATCATACGATTCGCCAAGCTTATAAAGTTCGGTCACATTCGAGGTGCGTTTCACCGAAGTTCCCATTGCGTAGCCATTATTTTCTATAACAAAAATCACCGGTATTTTCCAAAGCATTGACAAATTCAAGGCTTCATGAAAAGCTCCTTGACGAACAGCACCATCACCCATATAGCAAATACATAGGTTGCCAGTCTTATTAAATTTCTCGGCAAAACCGATACCGGCACCCAGCGGCACTTGTGCACCAACGATACCGTGACCTCCAAAAAAGCCGTGTTCTTTATCAAAAATGTGCATAGAGCCGCCCTTGCCTTTGCTTACACCCGTCTCTTTGGCGTAAAGTTCGGCCATTACTTTATTGGGGCTAGTACCCAATGCCAACGGATGAGCATGGTCACGATAGGCGGTAATATATTTATCTCCTTTTGTCAATGCAGAAACGGCCCCGGCGGCGCATGCTTCCTGTCCTATATATAAATGACAAAACCCACGGATTTTTTGCATACCATACAATTGCCCTGCTTTCTCTTCGAATTTGCGCATGAGCAGCATGGTCTCGAACCAAAACAAATAAGTTTCCTTCGAAAAATCTGTTTTGACGGTTTTGGGTCTCGCTTGGGCAGTGGCAGCCATAAGTGTTACTTTTGGATTTTACGAACTGCGAAAATACGCGATGGTTGGGCAATCGCCAAACAAGCATTGGTAAGTGGAATAAATTAGTGAAATAGCGTGTTCCTTCAGGATTTAAAACTTTTCAATTTTAAAAACTATGCCGAGGCCAGCCTTCGGTTTGAGCAGCCCACAACTTGTTTTTTGGGGAGTAATGGCAGCGGCAAGACCAATTTGCTTGACGCGATACATTATCTATCGTTTACCAAAAGTGCCGTCAATCCATCGGATGCGCAGAATATTCTGTTGGGAGAAAGCCAATTCATGATAAAGGGAAACTTTTTGGTAAACGAAAAAACCAAAGAAGTGATTTGCTCATTCCAACAAGGACAAAAGAAGACCATCCGCGATGACGGACAAGATTGCATCAAGTTTTCAGAACACGTCGGGAAGTACCCGGTAGTATTGATTGCTCCGCAAGACATTGAACTGATTTGGGACGGGAGCGAGGTAAGGCGCAAGTTTTTTGACAGCCTTTTATCTCAAATTGATCATGGGTATTTGGAGAATTTAATTGTTTACACCACGTACCTCAAACAGCGCAACAGTGCATTGAAAATGTTTGCCGAGCGTGGCAGCACCGATCACGATTTGCTGGCAGGTTATGATCAAAAAATTGTTCTGGCAGCAAAAAGCATTTTTACCAAGAGAAAGGAATTCATAAAAGAGTTTATTCCGGCCTTTCAGAAGCATTATCAAAACCTTTCTGATTCCCCGAGCGAAGCGATGGATATTCAATATCGTTCCGATCTGGAGGGCAATGACTTTGAGAGCCTGCTTCGTAAGAATTTAATACGTGATTTGGCTGTACAGCGCACTACGACAGGTATTCACCGGGATGATTTTTTGTTTTTATTGAATACGAATGAAGTAAAACGCTACGGTTCGCAAGGCCAGCAGAAGTCTTTTTTGATAGCCCTGAAACTGGCCGAGTTCCAATTGATTGCTGAAAGGAAGAAATTTAAGCCCTTGCTTTTGCTCGACGATATTTTTGACAAGCTCGATGACAACCGCATTCGCAAAATATTGCAATTAGTGACCGATGGCATGTTTGGCCAGCTATTCATTACCGATGCGAGGCCAGCCCGATGCAAGGAAATCCTGAATGAGACAAACCTGAAAGCCGGAATCGTGAACATAGAAAATGGTAAGTTTATAATATAGATTGTTATAAATCATGCCCCAAAATCCACACGATATTCAGCACATTGGTCAGGCCATCAAGCAGTTACTGAAGGAATACCACTTAAAACCAAAGTTTGATGAGGCCAATGTAGTAGCATCGTGGGAACGAATTGTAGGAAAGCCTGTGGCCAAGCGCACCAAAAGAATCTATATCCGTAATAAAGTGTTGTTTATAGAGTTGGACTCACCTGCCATGAAAAGCGACCTGAGCTTTCATAAAAACCACCTGCTAAAAACGGTAGAAGAAGAGTTTGGAAAAGGCGTGCTGAAGGAAATCGTACTCATGTAGCGGAATAATTCCTTTGCCTCGGGTTTGTCCATACCGAAAAACCGTATAATTTTGCACTCCTGTTTTTTTAGCATGGGCCGCAATGCCTCTGGAAACAGTGAAAGAGTTCTTGAATGTATTGAAATCGTTGAGGGGAGATACTCAAGCGGCCAACGAGGACAGACTGTAAATCTGTTGACTTATGTCTTCACAGGTTCGAATCCTGTTCTCCCCACAAAAAAGCGGGAGTAGCTCAGTTGGTAGAGCGATAGCCTTCCAAGCTATAGGTCGCGAGTTCGAACCTCGTTTCCCGCTCATTTAGGCATTAGGCATTAGTCATTAGGTAAGTCCTAATCCCCAATGCCTAAGACCCGAGTTGCTGTTGTAGCTCAGTGGTAGAGCACTTCCTTGGTAAGGAAGAGGTCGTGAGTTCAATCCTCATCAACAGCTCTGATAGTGTTATTGGAGTTGCCGTTGAGGTTATTTTGGTAGCATTCATCCCGAAAACGATCGGGATTGAATTTTAAGGATTGAAATTTTGTAGTAAGTAATGAATCTTATATCACGGGTGCGTAGCGACCATCATGTAAGTGTCTGGGATTCATCGAATAACCCTTATTCGAAAGGCTTAAAATGTTTGGGGTGTGTAGTGCTTCTTGATGAAAGAAGTTTGATAGTAACTATTTAAATTAATTATACACTTTAAACTTTAACTGGGATTTTCAAATATGGCAAAAGAAACATTTGACCGCTCGAAACCGCACGTTAACATTGGAACCATTGGTCACGTTGACCACGGCAAAACCACGTTGACAGCTGCAATTACCAAAGTACTTTCTGCAAAAGGACTTGCTTCAATGAGAGATTTCTCTTCAATTGACAATGCTCCTGAAGAAAAGGAAAGAGGTATCACAATCAACACCTCACACGTAGAATATTCTACTGAAAAGAGACACTATGCGCACGTAGACTGTCCGGGTCACGCTGACTATGTGAAAAACATGGTTACAGGTGCTGCCCAGATGGACGGAGCTATCCTCGTGGTGGCAGCTACTGACGGCCCTATGCCACAGACCCGCGAGCATATCCTTTTGGCTCGTCAGGTAGGTGTACCTGCTCTTGTAGTATTCATGAACAAAGTTGACTTGGTTGACGATGCAGAATTGCTTGACCTTGTTGAAATGGAAGTTCGTGAATTGCTTTCTTCTTATCAATTCCCCGGCGATACCATGCCCGTGATCAGAGGCTCAGCCCTTGGCGCGCTTAACGGTGAAGCAAAATGGGTAGAGAAAATAGACGAGCTGATGAATGCTGTGGATACTTTTATCCCGATCCCTGTTCGTTTGATTGACAAGGATTTCCTGATGCCTGTAGAAGACGTGTTCTCGATCACTGGTCGTGGAACTGTTGCTACAGGTCGTATTGAGCGTGGTATTATCAAAACTGGTGATCCGGTTCAAATCCTTGGAATGGGTGCTGAAAACTTGACTTCTACCATCACAGGTGTGGAAATGTTCCGCAAAATCCTTGACCGAGGAGAAGCCGGTGACAACGTAGGTTTGTTGCTGCGTGGTATTGAAAAAGAGCAAATCTGCCGTGGTATGGTTATTTGTAAGCCAGGTACAGTTACGCCTCACTCTAAATTCAAGGCTGAAGTTTACGTATTGAGCAAAGAAGAAGGTGGTCGTCACACACCATTCTTTAACAAATACCGTCCTCAGTTCTATTTCCGTACCACCGATGTTACTGGCGAGTGTAAACTTGCAGCCGGTGTGGAAATGGTAATGCCTGGCGATAACGTATCTATCGAAGTGGAACTGATCAACAAGATCGCCATGGAAAAAGGATTGCGTTTCGCTATCCGCGAAGGTGGCCGTACCGTAGGTTCTGGCCAAGTAACTGAAATCTTAGACTAAGGATTTCTTACTGCCCTTGCCTGCCGAAGCACTAGAAAAGGCGAAGAAAGGCAAGTAGCTGATATTCAATTAAAAGCGTTTCTGAGATTTTTCTTAGAAACGCTTTTGTTTTCTTTTGCATTTGCCCTACATTTGCAGTCCTTTTGAATTTAGGTACTACGGGTAGGGGGTCAAAGGGAAGCCAACTTGGTAATACGGGTGTAGCTCAATTGGTAGAGTAGCGGTCTCCAAAACCGTTGGCTGGGAGTTCGAGTCTCTCCACCCGTGCCGAAAATTTTCACCATCACATTCAGCT
>Ga0206976_1055_pt1 | contig 38310 bp, 28 predicted proteins | sample Alteio_BWOrgHeat_82_FD_152926 | JGI IMG/M metagenome (GOLD analysis project Ga0206976, IMG submission 152926) | Enriched cells from forest soil in Barre Woods Harvard Forest LTER site, Petersham, Massachusetts, United States -... | ecosystem: Environmental > Terrestrial > Soil > Temperate forest >... | reverse complement strand
CCCAGGTCATGGCCGAGCTCGGCCAGTGGATCGAAACGGAATTCTGCAGCCTGGACGAAGTGCTCCGCGGGCTGGCAGCAGTCGGTGAATTGACTCCGCGCATAAGCGACATGGTTGTCTCCATGGGCGAGCGGTTGTCGAGCCGCATGATTGCCCAGGCTTTCCGCCAACGGGATCTCGATGCAATCTACGTCGACGCGCGGCAATGCATCGTCACCGATGGACAACACGGCAAGGCTGTTCCCCAGGATGCATTGATCGAACAGCGCCTGAAGCAGCATGTGCTTCCGTACGCTTCTGCCGGCCAGGTTTGTGTGATGGGCGGATTCATCGGCGCAACCGAGAAGGGGGTGATCACCACTCTGGGTCGCGGCGGCTCGGATTTCACCGCAGCGCTCCTAGGCGGCGGCCTCGACGCCGGCGCGATCGAAATCTGGACAGACGTGAACGGCATCATGACCACCGATCCGCGCATCTGTCCGAATGCGCTGCGTGTGAAGACGATCAGCTTTGAGGAGGCGGCGGAACTCGCCTACTTCGGCGCGAAGGTTCTGCATCCGGCGACGATTCTTCCTGCAGTGAAGAAGAATATTCCCGTGCTGGTTCTGAACTCCCGCAATCCTCAGAATGAGGGCACCAGGATCATCTCCCTCGCACCCCACTGCCGCAGCCCGTTCAAGTCGATCGCAGCAAAGCGCCGGCTGACAATTATCGACGTCGTCGCCAGCCGCATGCTGATGTCGCATGGCTATCTGAAGGCGATTTTTGACGTCTTCGACAAGCACAAGTGCCCTGTCGACATGGTTTCCACCTCTGAAGTCTCCGTATCGCTGACCGTGGATTCGAACGACAAGTTGCCGGATATCGCGGCTGACCTCAGCCAGCTGGCTGACGTCAAGTACGAAGGGCGAAAAGCGCTCATTTGCATGGTGGGCGAAGACATTCGCGGGCAGAACGGCATCGCAGCGCGGGTATTTCAGGCCATCCGGCACGTGAACGTGCGCATGATTTCGCAGGGCGCCTCGGAAATCAACATGAGTTTCATGATCGAAGACGATGATGTAGAGGAAGCAATCCGAGCGCTTCATGACGAGTTTTTCGGCGACCCCGATCCGGAAATTTTCGACGTGGAAGCATTGAAGGAAAGCGTGAGGTAGGCGGCGTTGTTATTTCTCGTATTGGGACGCGGCAAAACCGGTAGCCTGGTGGCAGAAGTGGCGCACGAGCACGGTCATGGGGTGCGCGTGTTGGGTGAAGAGGAGAACCGCAACGCTTCAGCCTTGAACGCTCCGTTCCTGGCGGGATTTGATGTGGTGATCGACTTTACGACCCCTGAAGCCGTTATCCACAATCTGCGAGCTTGCCTGGCCAATGGCGCCCGAGTGGTGGTAGGCACCACCGGCTGGTATGACCGACTTGACGATATGCGCAGTCTCGCCGAGCGGAAGCATGCCGGATTACTCTACAGCACAAACTTCTCTGTGGGAGTGCAAGCGTTGCTGCGTCTAACTCGAGAACTGGCGCTCGCTTTGCCCCACTACCAGTACAGCATTACCGAGACCCACCACGCAGACAAAAAGGATGCTCCCTCGGGGACCGCATTGTCGATCAAACGTGCTCTCGAATCTGCAAGTCCTTCGCTCAATGTAGAAATCACTTCTAAGCGCGAAGGAGACGCCTCCGGCTTCCACTTAATCGAAGCCCGCTCCCCGAACGATCGGATCGAACTGAAGCACGAGGCCTTTTCCCGCCACGGTTTCGCCGATGGCGCGATACGAGCTGCTGAGTGGATCGCGGGCAAGGCCGGCGTGTGGGAGTTCAGCGAGATCGCATCTGAACTTGGCTAACGTTCATTTCGCATCAGCTCTCGCGTCTTCAAAACAATGAAATATTCGTAAATACTCTGCAGGTTCGCGTATGCAATCCCTGCACTCCCATCGAGAATGGCTCGGCGGATAAACACCATATAAATCCACTTGATCAGCGGACGAGCAGGGAGGCGATAAAAGATATTCTTCTGGGCGACCCGGCGAGCATTGAAGTCCTTGCCAAACAGCGCCGTCTTCCATGATGCATCGCTGCGAGATATCCCACTTGCGACCACCTCAGCCTCCATCGTCGAGTAGGTATTGTGCTTGCTCACCCAGTGGGCAATTCCCTTCGAAAATGGGAAGTGATCTAAGGGCGATTTAAGTTCGCGGGTCTCCCCGTCGACCTCCAGGACCTCGTTGATTTCACGCGTATAGTGAGCCTTCCCGCGGCGTACCAGGCGGATGTAATAAGGAGATATCTGGGCGTGCTTGAGCCATGTTCCGTTGAAAAAGTCTCTCCGGCGCATGCGATACCCATCCACGCCGTTGGGAACTGCACTCGCCGCCTTCCGCATCTCCTCCACCAATTGGGGTGTTGGCCGCTCGTCCGCGTCGAGGATAAAGATCCAGTCGTGACGGAAAGGCAGCTCATCGAGCGCGGCATTTCGTTGCTTGGAATAGCCGTCGAATTTTCGCTGTACGAAATTCACCCCGCGGCCACGGGCGATTTCAGCGGTACCGTCCGTGCTGAACGAATCGAAAACAAAAACGTCATCCGACCAGGAAACAGATTCCAGGCAGCCGGGCAGGTCTGACTCTTCATTTTTCGTGAGAATGAGTACCGAAATCATCGATGGTTACGGTCTTTCCGAGGCTGGTCTATCGACATTTTATCGTTCCTGAACAATCCGCATTGGCCCGCGCTGCGGAGCGACTGTAGACTCGAAGCGTGATGGACGTACCAACAGGATGTGGCACAGCTTTAGTTACACCGTTCCGCCAGGACGGGCGACTCGACGAACAAGCTCTCCACGCTCTGGTGCAGTGGCAGATCGAGAGCCGGATCGACTGGCTGGTAGCGTGCGGAACCACCGCAGAAACACCAACTCTGAGCGACGACGAGTGGGTACAGGTTCTCCGCATCGTAACGGAAGCTGCTGGCGGCCGCGTTCCGGTGTGGGCCGGCTGCACTCACAATGCCACTGGGCAAGCGGCGGAGAGGTCGAAAATCGCCACGAGGGTGCCGGGTGTAACCGCAATTCTTTCCGCCAGTCCCTACTACAACAAGCCGACTCAGGAGGGGCAGTTCGAACACTTCAAGGCGGTCGCCAGAGAAGTGGACTTGCCTGTGATCCTCTACAACATCCCCTCCCGCACCGGAGTTAACCTCGAGCCCGAAACCATACTGCGATTGGCCGACGCGCAGGAGAACATTCGCGGCGTGAAGGAGTCCAGTGGCAACCTTGCTCAGATTACAGAACTCATAACGCGTGCCCCGCATGATTTCCGTATCTATGCCGGCGACGACAATATGGTGCTGGGCGCGATCGCCGTTGGCGGTGCGGGACTGGTGTCGGTCGCGTCGAATGAGATTCCCGCCGAAATGGCACAAATGGTAGGCGCCGCCCTGGAAAACGATTGGACTACCGCGCGCGCTCTTAACCGCAAGTATTATCGGCTGATACAGGCGAATTTCTGGGAGACAAGTCCGGGCCCAGTCAAAGCCGTATTGACGATGATGGGCAAGATCGGCGAGCACTATCGGCTTCCCATGCTGCCTGTATCTGCGGGAACCCGCACCCGCCTGGAAAGACTGGCAGACGAACTCGGCCTGCGGGTGGAACGCCCGGACGCGAAGGCGACCTCCTGAACTCTTGACTTTCGATCCGACATGAGCACACTAAAAGAACGCATTGAAACGTATTTCGCCTCTACCTCGGCAATCGAGGATCCCGCAGCCATGTCTGCCTTCGAAGAGCTTCGCGCCGCCCTTGAATGGGGCGAGATCCGCGCCGCGGAGCCGGACCCGGAATCACCCACCGGCTGGAGGGTAAATGCCTGGGTGAAGCAGGGTATTCTGCTGGGATTCCGCCTTGGGCATCTCACGCCTTCGGGAGACGGCTTACCTTGCATTGATAAGCACACTTATCCCGTCCGGCGATTCAAACCCGAAGATGGTATCCGCGTGGTGATTGGCGGCTCGTCAATCCGCGCTGGCGCGTATCTCGCAAAGGGCGTCATCTGCGCTCCCCCCATGTACATCAACGCCGGGGCATACGTGGACGAAGGCACGATGATCGATTCGCACGCCCTGGTGGGAAGCTGCGCGCAGGTCGGCAAGCGTGTGCACCTCAGCGCCGCTTCACAACTCGGCGGAGTGCTCGAGCCTATTAACGCGAGCCCGGTCATCCTGGAGGACGATGTGCTTGTGGGCGGTAACTGTGGCGTCTACGAGGGCACGGTCGTCCGCAGGCGTGCCGTGCTGGCCGCCGGAACCATCCTGACTCGTGGCACGCCCGTTTATGATGTGCCGAATGGTGTCGTGCATCGCGCCAACGCTGAGATGCCTCTGATCATCCCCGAGGGTGCCGTAGTCGTACCCGGAGCACGTGCCGTAAGTAAGGGGAAGGGCCAGGACTGGGGCCTGAGCCTCTACACGCCGATTATCGTGAAATATCGCGACGAGAAGACGGACCTTAGTACGGCGCTCGAGGATTTGCTGCGATAAGCCGGTTCTCAGCGACTTCGGACCGGCTCGCTTACCTGTTACCATCGTAGTTTCCGATGTCTGACGCGAAACTACAGATCATTCCCCTAGGCGGACTGGGCGAGTTCGGCATGAACTGCCTCGCCATCCGCTACAAAGACGACATTCTCGTCATCGACGCCGGCCTGATGTTCCCTGAGGTCGAACTTCTAGGCGTGGATATCGTCGTCCCCGATATCACCTATCTGATCGAGAACAAAGAGAAGGTTCGTGCCATCATCCTCACGCACGGACATGAGGATCACATTGGCGGCCTGCCGTGGATTCTTTCCGAGCTGAACGTGCCCGTCTACGGCACGGAATTCACCTTGGCGTACGTCGAGGGCAAGCTTGAAGAGCACAAGATGCTCGATGACACGGAGATGATCGAGATTGCCCCGGGTGCGAAGTTTTCGCTTGGCCCGTTCACGATCGAGCCGATCCGCGTCACTCATAGTCTGGTCGACTGCGTTGCTCTTGCCATCGACACACCCGTCGGTGTCGTCGTCCACACCGGCGACTTCAAGATCGATCTCTCGCCGCCTGACGGCAAGGCCTTCGATCTGCACGCCTTTGCCGAATACGGCAAGCGCGGCGTGCTGGCCCTGCTCCAGGACTCCACCAACGTGGACCGCCCCGGCTACACACCCAGCGAATGGGCAGTCAAGCCGCGCCTTGACGAACTTTTCTCCCGCACGAAGAAAAAGCTCTTCTTCAGCTGCTTTTCGTCGTCGATCTACCGCATCCGCATCGCCATGGACCTGGCGCACACCCACGGCCGAAAGGTAGCAATTGTGGGCCGCTCGATGATCGAGTCGTCGGAGATTGCGCAGGATCTCGGCTACCTGGAACTCCCGCCGGGACTTGTGATTCATCCTGGACAGATTAACGACCACGCGCCCGAAGACGTAATGATCCTGATCAGCGGAACGCAGGGTGAGCCCATGAGTGCCCTGAGTCGCGCGGCGGTCGACAATCACAAGCACGCGCGCATCATGCCCGGCGATACGGTGGTGCTCAGCTCCCGCGTGATTCCCGGCAACGAAAAGAGCATCTTCCGGGTAATCGACCATCTCAGCCGCCGCGATGCTCACGTTATCTTCGACGACGGATCGTCGGGGCTGATCCACGTCAGCGGCCACGCCAGTCAGGAAGAGCAGCGGCTAATGATCAACCTGCTCAAGCCCAGGTTCTTCATCCCGATTCACGGCGACTATCGCCACCTCAAGAAGCATGCAGATCTGGCTCATGGCACGGGCGTCGTTGATCTGGCTCTGATTCTCGAAGACGGAGATATCCTCGAACTCGACCAGAACAACGCGCAGAAAGCTGGCCGCGTGACGGCCGGTCGCGTCTGCATTGATTCCGGCTCGACGGTAGATGTAGTCGAAGATCTCGTTATTCGCGACCGGCGGCACCTTTCCGAAGATGGAATCGTGCTCGCGATTCTCACCATCAACAAGCTCAGCGGCAAGGTGGAGCGGCAGCCGGAGTTGGTCACCCGCGGCTTCGTCGGAGCCGACGCAGAGTTGCTCGAAGAGGGCCGCCAGGTTGTGACCCAGACCCTGGAAAACTCCAGCGCCGAAGAGAAGGCCGACTACGGGGTCATCAAGGAAAAAATCCGCATCGACCTGAAACGATATATCCAGAAGAACACCAGTCGGCGGCCGTTGATTATGCCAGTCATTCTGGAAATCTAGCAGCGACTTTTTGGAGGCATTGGGATGCACAAGTTCTTTTTGGTTGCGGCCGGCCTGGCCGCAGCTGCTGCATCAGGCTGGGCACAGGCGACCACTCCCTGTCCGACAACTGCGACGCTACCCGACCTGATCAAGGCCGTAGACGAAGCAGTAAGCGGCCCCGGCAACAAAGACCGGACATGCATGAGGCAGATCTTCACTCCGGACGCTCGTCTCATCCCGCTCGTGAAGGGACCGGACGGCAAGTGGGCTCCGCATATCCTCACGCTCGACGACTGGGTCACGAGGGTAGCAAAGCGCGGCAGCGAAGTCTTCTATGAGCATCAGATTAAGTATTCGGTCGAGGAGTATGGCCACATGGCGCATCTGTGGAGCACCTATCAGGTCACTGAAACGCCGGACGGCAAGCCGACTGTCCGCGGCATCAACAGCATCCAGGCCGTGAAGGACGGCAGCACGTGGAAGATCGTCCAGATCCTTTGGGAAGCCGAAAGCCCAACGGAGCCTGTGCCGGCAAAATTCCTCCCCTAAGTCATGAACGCCACACTGGTCACTCTCGATGAATTTCGCGCGGCTCAGGCACGGCTCCGCGGAGTGGCGATGCACACGCCACTCATTCGCCTGCTGGCGCCGGGGTTCGCAGGCGAAGTCTATGTCAAGGCCGAGGGACTGCAGCCCATCGGCAGCTTCAAACTTCGAGGCGCCTATAACAAGATCGCCCAGCTTACCGACGCGGAGCGAAAACGCGGCGTAATTACATATTCGAGTGGCAACCACGCGCAGGGCGTCGCATATGCCGCACAGAAACTGGGAGCCAAAGCGGTCATCGTCATGCCATCCAATGCTCCCGAGGTGAAGCGAAATGCCACCGCCGCTCTCGGCGCCGAGATCGTTACCGTTGGCCCCGCGAGCTCAGAACGAAAAATCAAAGCCGAGCTGCTTCAGGCAGAGTTTGGTTACGTAATGATTCCGCCCTACGACGATTCCGCGATCATCGCCGGACAGGGAACATGCGGCCTGGAAATCCTCGCAGATCTCCCCGACGTCGATCTCGTGTTATCTCCGGTCAGCGGTGGTGGGCTGCTCAGCGGTGTTGCCGCAGCGATCAAACATCAGCGTCCCGAGGTGCGCGTCATCGGCATTGAACCCGAACTGGCTGCGGACGCACAGGAGAGCTTTCGTAGCGGGAAGCTGGTGACCTGGCCGGCTGAGATGACTACCCGTACCATCGCTGACGGTCTCCGTACGCAGAGCCTCGGCGAGCTCAATTTCCTGCATGCGCGTGCCTTCGTAGACGACATCCTCACCGTCTCTGAGGACCAGATCCGCGATGCCATGCGAACGCTGTTGCATGTTGCTCGTCTTACACCGGAGCCGAGCGGCGCGGTAACCACGGCGGCCATGCTCTTTCATCAGGCTGAACTCCTGCCTTATCGAAAAGCGGTTGTCGTAATGAGCGGCGGCAACGTGGAGCCGGAAGTCCTACAGAGCGTCTTGCACTCGTAGCCGGATTTCCTACAGCTCCAGTTCCCACGTCTGTCCGACCAGGTCTACTCCAAAACTGTGGTGCGGCTCTTCGCGAACAAGCCTGAACCCAGCCTGTCGATAAATATGATGAGCAGCTGTCAGAATGCTCTGCGTCCAGAGGGTGACCCGCTTGTACCCCGCGGCCTTCGCAAACCGCAGGCATTCTCCCACTAGAGCCTTTCCCAGGCCCAGTCCGCGGGCCATCGCTTCCACGTGAAGCAGGCGAAGCCTGGCTGTCTCCGCCAACTCGGGATGATGAACCAGGAAGATGCAACCGAGCGCCACCCCATCGCATTCTGCGATCCAGCAGCGGTCTCGTCTGGGGTCATACCGTTCGACAAAGTCGGTCACCACGTGCGCCGCCAGCGCCTCGTAGGTCTCATCCCATCCGTATTCCTGCGCGTAGAGAACTCCCTGACGATACACCACCCAGCCCATGTCTCCGGGACGATGATTGCGCAGGACGTATGGCGCGTGCTTTGGGGCAGGACTCAGAATCTTCTCGATCCCGTGCATGGCGTTAAGGAGATCCGGCAACTGGGATGGTGGAACACGTTCGAGGATTCTTCGCGCCTGCCGGTTAGAGCGCTCGTTCAGATCCGCAAAGCTATCTCGGCCATGGCGGGTGATGATCAGGATTGCCTGACGTGCATCACTCGTCGAGACTTTGCGCTTGACCAAGCCCCCGTCTTCAAATCTTCGCAGGATGCGGCTGAGATAACCCGCATCGAGCGTAAGTTCCTTGGCAATTTCGGTTGCTGTGGCCTTTCCGCGCGTAGCAAGTTCGTATAGCACCCGGACTTCGGTCAGCGAAAACTCACTGTCCAGCAGGCCTTCCCGCAGCGTGCCGATTTCGCGGGTGTAAAACCGATTGAACTGGCGGAATGCCGCAACCTGACCATCTGCAATTTCTGAACGGAAGGACCGCATCGGTCCGACCTCGTCAATAGAATTAATTGACTCAGTCAAATAATATACGCTCCCCCTTGCTTGCGGCATATCCTATGCCTGTGACGACCTCCCGCACGTTTACGTCTCAAACTACGATGGGAAATAAAGTCTTCTCTTTCTTCCTCGTCCTGCTGGTCACGACCTACGCCTTCAGCCAGAAGAAGATGCCTCAGGAATCGCCGCCGAAAAACGGCACCAAGGCTACTCTCGTTCGTGTCGCCAATCTATACGTTCAGCCGGATGAGTCTGCCGACCGCGTCGCCATCATCGCCCCGGGTCGGGAGATGGTAATCGCCGAGCGCAGCGGTCATTGGCTGCGCGTATTCGCCAACATCGATGCCCCCGAGTCTCGAAAAGCAGACGAGCCGGTTATGGAGCAGGACCAGCAAGTCATCCCTATCTCGGGCTGGATGCTCGATAAGGGAATCGTCGATACCAATACGCCTCACGGCGATTCGATTCTGTTTGGCGAGGCTATCAGCGCCGAGGATGCTGCCTCCGAGGCGCATCCGCCGCCGGGCGCGGCCCTGGAAACGCGTCTTCTCTACCGGCGAGTGGTAGAGATGTTTCCGCAATCGCCCTTGACCCCTGAGGCGATGTGGCGCGCGGCGGATGTCCGCTGGCAGTTGCAGAAGGCCGACGCATCAACTTTGCCGTCCGCTCACGAGAAGGAGAACTACCTTCGTGAGCAGATGGACGAAGACGAGATGAAGAAGATCGAGAAGTATTTTCCCCACACCAGATGGGCCGACTTCGCCGCCTATGACCGCATCGACAACAAGCTGTGCGGCGATTGGCAGGGTTCCGAGAAATGTCCGGAAAAGGAAGCAGACATTTACCTCAAGTACGTCAACGATCACCCCGACTCACCCCGCGCTGCCGAGGCCCTTTATAAAGCGGCGTGGCGCATGGCTGCGGCCGGGGACATGTGGACTGCGGACAATGACGGCCACAAAGCCCAGGAGGCCCGCACACGGGCCACTGACATAGCCAACCAGCTGCAGTCGAAGTATGCGCAATCGGAATACGCTGCGCGCGCGGCGAGTCTGATATACAAAGTGCAGCAGGGCATTGCGATCTACGGCAGCGACCGCCAGTGACAACTGCGTCGGGTGACGCGTCCGCCGGACGGGATATCTCTGTAATTCAGCGCAACAACTGCGGGCCGGAGGCCTTTTGAACGACTACATTATTTCTGTCCTGCTGGGCATCGTCGAAGGCCTGACCGAGTTTCTCCCGGTAAGTTCAACCGCACACCTGCGCATCACCGAAGCACTCCTGCACATCAACCTGACAGATCCCTACTGGAAGATGTACACGGTGGTGATCCAGTTCGGCGCGATCTTCGCTCTCCTGTTGGTCTTCACAGCTCGAATCATCCAGTTTTTCCGGACTTTCCCGCACGGCGAACGCGGCGACCGAACCATCTGGACGCACCCCATTTCACTGACGCTTATCGCCTTCGTCGTTACCGCGATCCCCTCATGGCTGCTCACCAAGACCATCGGCAAAAATCTCGAGAGTCTTCGTGTGATGGCTTGGTCGCTTCTGATCGGCGGCGTCGTCATGTGGGTCGTTGATGCGTGGAGCTCCCGTTCTGACCCCGCAACGACTGAAGTTGAGCAGATGTCGCTGGGACAGGCCATCTGGATCGGACTCTGCCAGATTTGCTCGGCAGTCTTTCCGGGCACTTCCCGATCCATGTCTACTATTACCGGCGGGCAGATTGTTGGAATGAGCCGTCCCGCGGCACTCGAATTCAGCTTCCTGGTTTCGATCCCTACCATGATCGCCGCAACGGGCTACGCGACGCTCAAGACTGTTCACCCTTCGCACAAGCATGCTGCGGAAGCCGTTGAAAGCATTACCCCCCTGGTCATGACCAGGCATCTCTGGATCGTGCTTGTTATTGGACTCGTCGTTTCTTTCATCGTGGCATTGGGGGTCGTGGAGTGGTTCCTGCAGTGGGTGCGCAAGCACGGATTCACGGTATTTGCCATTTACCGGATTCTTCTCGGCATCGCCTTGCTGCTATTCGGGGCCCGGCTCGTCGCCGGCTAGTTTCAGTGAGGTGGTGAGATCGATTCCCCCGCAGGCATTTTCTCCAAATTTTCGCCCTTCTGCCGTACCCGCCTCTGGGATAATGGTGCTGCTCTGGGGTTCTGGTCTGTGTAAGCCGTCTCGTGCGGCGCGCACCGCATTGCGCCCTGATGAAACCCCTGAAACTGGTCACCACGCCAACTCGCAACCGCCGCCTGAATGAACTCATCGGGCTCCTGATGCTGGTTTTCGCGATCCTTCTTCTTCTCGCCCTCGTCTCTTATCGCCCCACCGATCCTTCGTTCAACACGGTTGGTGGCTACGCCGCCGGCCATCCTGCGCACAACTGGACCGGCCTCATCGGCGCCTGGATCAGCGATCTGCTTCTGCAACTCGAGGGCCTGAGCGCCTTTTGTCTGCCACTCCTCGCCGCTGCGCTGGGTTGGGCCTGGCTGCGATCGATTCCCGCGGGCTCTCCGGGCGCAAAGCTGATCGGCATCGTCCTGTGCATGATTTTCGGGCCGGCACTGGCCGGCTTGCTTCCCGGCCATCTCCATTTCATGTACGGCCTGCCTATTGAAGGTCTTGTGGGTCGTCTCGCGTCGGATGCGCTGATGCAGTGGCTTAACTATCCCGGAGCCTGCGTCGTCGCCGTCAGCATGGTAGCGATCGCGATTTATCTGTCTACCACCTTCAGCTTCAACACCGCGCGCGAGTGGCTGGCGATTCGTTTCGCGTTCATCGCAGCCTGGCGCGATCGCTGGATCAACTGGCGGTCCACCCGAGCCAAAAAGAAGGAGCTGAAGGCCGAAGCCCGGATGGAGAAGATTTGCGCCAAAGAGCTGGTAAATGCTCGCAAAGCCGCTGCCAAATTGGAAAAAAGCGAGCGCAGGGATGTTGCCGCCATCGCCGGGGTCGACGAAGACGAATCGGTCGGCCATCGCCAGCGAGGATTTGCCGAGATGCTGTCGGACAATCCCTCACAGCAGACCGTGTGGGAACAGATGCCGCGCGCCACAATTTCCGACCCGGAGCCCGAGCCCGTGGTTGAGCCGCCGGAACCCGTGCTCAAGCCGCAACTCGTGCCTCGCCGTGAGATTTCACCCCCCGCCGCAAAGCCTGCGCCTCAACCCGAAGCGCGGCGCGGCGAACAAAACATTGCCATCGGCGAGCGGGCAGATGCTGAACTTCACACCACGACGGTCACTCCCAAATCTGTCAGCGGATTCAAGCTTCCCCCCAGCACCCTCCTCCACCGCAGCGAAGATACGCAAATCGTCCGAGAGGACGCGCTGCGCACCGAGGCCCAGGTGCTCGTCGAGAAATGCGCGGAGTTCGACGTTCTCGGTCAGGTGGTCCAAATCAATCCCGGACCCGTCGTCACCACCTTTGAGTTCCGCCCCGAAGCCGGCGTAAAGTACAGCCGCGTAACCGGACTGGCTGAAGATCTCTGCCTGGCGATGCGCGCCGAGAGCATCCTGATCGAACGCATGCCGGGCAAGAGCACCGTCGGCATCCAGGTTCCGAATCACGACCGTGAGACCATCTGGCTGCGCGACGTAATCGAAGCCGAGAATTTCCGCAACGCGAAGAGCAAGCTCACTCTGGCCATGGGCAAGGACATCAACGGCCGAATCGTTACGGCAGATCTTTCCACCATGCCGCACGTCCTGATCGCCGGCTCAACCGGCAGCGGCAAATCTGTCGCCATCAACGCGATGATCATGTCCGTCCTCTATAAGGCCACCCCAGCGCAGGTGCGCCTCATCCTGGTCGACCCCAAACGTGTGGAACTGGGTATGTACGAGGGCATCCCCCATCTCTTCACGCCAATCATCACCGAGCCCAAGCTCGCGGCCAATGCCCTCCGGAATGCAGTACGAGAAATGGAGCGCCGGTTGAAACTCCTCGCGTCGCGCAGCGTGCGCAACATCGACCAGTACAACAGGCTCTTTGAGAACGGCACGCCCAGCCTCTTCGACGATGCACCGGACGAAGAGCCATTGCCCTACATCATGATCATCATCGACGAATTGGCCGATCTGATGATGCTTGACAAGGCAAACGTCGAAGAAGCCATCACCAGGCTGGCACAAATGGCGCGCGCCGTCGGTATCCACCTCGTTCTAGCCACGCAGCGTCCCTCCGTCGACGTGATTACTGGTCTTATCAAGGCCAACGTGCCTACACGCATGTCGTTCCGGCTGGCCACCAAGGTCGACTCCCGCACCATCCTCGACTCGAATGGTGCTGAGTCGCTGCTCGGACGCGGCGACATGCTCTTCCTGCCGCCCGGCACCTCGCGCCTGCAGCGCGTCCACGCACCCTTCGTCACCGAAAAAGAAATTGAAGCCGTTACAAACTTCTGGAAGAACCAGGGCCAAGCTGAATATGTTCAGGGCTTCCTCGAGGCTCCGAAGGACACCGCGGGTCGCGAGGCAGATCTTTCCGAAGATGGTGCCGACGAAAACGACGAGCTCTTCCAGGACGCCGTTCGTCTTGTGCTCGAATTCGGCAAGGCCTCGACCTCTTTGCTACAGCGTCGCCTGCGCATCGGCTACGGTCGCGCTGCCCACCTGATCGACTTAATGGAGCGCGACGGCATCGTCGGACCCGCGGAGGGAACCAAGCCTCGTGAGATTCTCAAGCCGCCCGACTGGTTGAATGAAATGGAGACCACTTTGCGATAAGGCCAGCGGAAGCAGAGTCTATCGCTGCTAAAGCTGCTTCGCTGAGCGCAACGCAATGCCTCCCAGCAGAACCACTACCAGTACCAACGCTGTCCACAGAAGCCCGGGATGCTTTTCCGTGAAGGGCCGCTCGTCAGGACGTGGCCTGTAGTCCGGATTATCCCTTTCCGGACCGAGTGCCGCTCGGGCCGCGTTCGCTTCCGGGGTGAATAACGTGGCGTAGTCGTAGCGCGGAGCGGCGAGCGTCGGATCTCCGTAATAGACGGTGTAGCTCGCTCCGGGCGTCGCGTCGAAGCAGAGAGTGCGCTCCAGCATCTGCAACCGGACCGACTGGAGAGCCAGAGGCGCATCGTCTCCGTTGTCGATCTTTACAACCCATTCTGTCGCGTCGCTCGTCGCAGATACAGGCGGATCGACGCTCAGGCGCTCTTCGTCGATCTGATGCCCGTTGTGGACGCCGTGAAGTCGCAAAATGCTCCCGGATGAGGTTGATGCTTCCGCTTCCCGACTCTCGCCAGACTGATTAGTTTTCTGCGGCGTGGCAGTAACAGTCGCATCGCGGCTGAAATTGATAGGCTGGGCCTCGGGGACAAACTCCACTCGGTCGACAGGTACCTTGGCCGGCAGTGAAAACTCAATCATCGTCTCGCGACTTTTCTGAACGACCTGCGCACTCTCAGCCGCTGTGACATAGTGCGGCTTGGCTTCGGCACTGGGCGTCAAGCTGAGCCCCGTCACATCGTCCGGCTTGAGCGGGCCATCGACACGAAAGTGTAGATAGCGAAAGTCGGACTCAGGGAGGTGCAGCACGGTGCTCCGGCCCAGCTTCTCGCGCGTGAAGTCGAAGATTGTGTATGTGCCGATTTTTGTTGACGAGCCGCCGGTCTGCGATTGGCTTCCGAAGACATCGACCGTGGCAATAAAATCATGCGCGGCCAGATCGAGCTCAATGTCGTTGTAGGAGCCCTCGGGCATCGCGGCATCAAAAACGAGGCGTCCGCCTTGCTTACCGAGGTTAAGAGGAGCAATCTTTTTTGCCGCGGCGGCAATTGGCTCGGCGATGCGTACGACATACGGAGTCTCCTTCCCATCGCGGTAAAGCCGGAGATCAGAGAGGAGTGACTGCGAATGTGTGTAGACCGTCCCATCAAGCGCCACACACGTCTGCGATGCCTGCGACGGCATCCCGACAATTGGTCGCGCATATCGGAAATAATGAACATCGGCAACGGCAATTGCGAGTAGACAAAATGAAGCAACGCGAACATTCATTGCGGATGCCGCTCCAAACCCCGGAGGTTCAACCAATCCTTCTGATAGACAAAACTCACAGCGAGCAAGAGCACTCCGAGCCCGAGGAAGCTGACAATGCGATAGCCCTGGCTCAACTGGCTCACATCCACGAGGAAAACCTTGGCAATGGAGATGGCGAGAAGAATCAACGCCTGCCAGCGCAGGAACGCCGAGCGTTTCCAGAAGCCCACGGCCAGTTGGATCGCGCCGAAGATCATAAAGAGCGCTGAATAGGTGAACTGCGCGTACATACGGTAGTCGCGCATCACCGCCCAGTCGCCGGTATAGCGAACGAACCACCAGTAGTTATGGATCTCCCACCCGATAGCGACCAGGATGAGCACGTTCACAATGAGCAGAGCGACAGCGCCGGTCATCGGCCACGAGATCGCAAACTCCGGCTCTGAATCGCCGCCCGCGCCACTAGCGAGTCTGTTGACGAAGGCAAAAACCAGGACGCTAACCAGGTACGTGCCAAATCGCTGGTTGAAGATGATTGTCGTCGATACTGCAGCATGAATGACGATCAATGCGGCCAGTCCAAGAACTAATGCGATCAGTGCCAGCCCACGCAGTAGGCGTGACGCCACCCGCCGCGCCAGCCATAGCAGCGCCGCTCCTTCGACGAGCCACCCGATGGTAATCCACCTCCCGTGCGCCTTCAGAGGAATTGCAATCGTCAGAAACGCAACCGCAATCGTCAGATGCAGCGCTGAGAGAGCAGATGGACTCGTCCGCAACGCTCCCCGGCTCGGCAGGCGCAAGATCAATAGGTAGAAAGCTCCGAACGCAACCGCCACCCAGGGCTGAGCCCACACCGCGCCTGTGGATTGAAGCATCGCATAGAATCCCAGAAATCCAAAAGCGGCATTAAGCAGAGGCAGCCCAACCACAACGAGGCCATCCGCACCCGATAGTGGCCCTTCGCTGTTCGGCAAGCGTACCAGTCGAGGCGCAAACGCAAAGATAAGAAAGAAGACCGACAGAAAGAATGCTGTTCGCTCAAACTGCGCGTCGGAATAAAAACGGATCGACCATCCAAGAAAGAAAAGTACAGTTCCAGTGAACGCTCCGAAGAGCAGCCTCGACCATGGGCGAAGCACAACCAGGACCAGTACAGCGACATTCAGCAGCAACAGATAGCTGAAGAGCGTAACTTCATGGTTCTCGCCATTGGAGAGCAGCAACGGCGTGCTGAAGCCGCCGACAATCGCATACAAAGCCAGCAACTCGGAGTTCTGCACCCAGCACATATTGCCGTTGAATGCAGTAACCACGATCATGGCGGCAAAGGCGGCTGAACCCGAAATGAGTGCAAAGAGTCCGTAAGCGGCCCATAGCGACAGGTAGAGAATGCCGCTGCCGAGAGCCTTCAGTGAATAGGAGAACGCCGCAAAGCCGCGGCTACGGAAGCGCTCTGACCAGCCAATCAAAGCAGCGCCGGCAATCAATCCGATGATTACCCGTCCCGTGGGTCCAATCCAATGATTGTCGATGGCAAGCTTGAGGAACCACGCCATACCAATAAGCACAGCCAGAATGCCGATGCGGTTGAACCACTGCGAGCCGATGCGGCTTTCGAGTGAGCGGTCGTCCTTGGCCGCAGCGATCGTCGACTGCAACAAGACAGGGGGCTCAACTGGCAGCTCCGGCGTCGCCGGAAGCGGTGCTGGCCGAGCCTCTTGTACCGGAATCTGCCGAACACTAGGTAGCGCAGCCTGAGTTTCATCCTCGAAGGCAATGCCTTGCCTGCGCAGCGCAGCTTCAAGACGCAATACGCGCGCGCGAAGATCGGCAATCTGCTTCTCAGGGCTGCCGGAAGAATCGGGATCCATCGCTGTTAACTCTACCAATCAACCCCCAGGTGGAAAAGAAATGGGAGCCACGTGGGCTCGCATCAAGTGCCGTCTAGAGCTTGGTGCGTTTAGTAGATCACTTTGAGGCCAAACTGAACGATTCGCACCTCCCAGGTGCTCGATATCTGGCCGCCGCTGGTCGGAGCGCCGCTGGTGATCGCTGAAATCGGCGGGGTAGCGCCAGTTCCCAGGATTGCCGAGGTTGTTCCCTGCGTTCCGGCTGATCGTGTCTGGCAGGTACAAGTTCGTACCACGCTGGCTGGAATCCGTTTCGAGCTGTAAGGCAACGTCGCTCACTTCCACGGTTGTCGTCGCCTGTCCCGGCTTGAGCGTCAGGTAAATGCGCTGCCGATTGCCGACGGACACGGTAATATTTTCGGCGATCGCTGTGGCAAACCCCGATGCCGCGGCACTGATGCGATATAGGCCGGCACGGACAGAAGGAACTTCGTAGTCTCCGCTGCCGTTACTGGTAACGGTATTCTGAATTCCTGTAGCAGTATTGGTAACCGTGACCGTAGCCCCTGCCACCGCGGCGCCGCTGGTATCGCGATGGTGCCGACGACAGTTCCGTCCTCGTACTGCGCATGCGCCATACTACAGAAGACGAGTAAGATAAGGCCTGCCCATAATAAGTTGAGAGAAGAGATATGTTTTTTACGCATAGACCCGAGCCTAAGAACTTAATGCGGCGACAAATTGTTGAATTTTCTGCGAACGCACGATAAATCTAATGTTGCAGCCTGCTGTAGCTGTGTTGATATCAAACGCTTTCTAAGAAGCTTTCAAAACCGAATATCTGCCCAGTCAGGCTGATAACTGAGATCCGTTTCCCCGATTTGAGCGTTTAATGGTTGTATAGCTATGTCGTCCCCCTTGGTAAGTAGCACTACCGGACATCTGAAGTTGATGATCGTCGATGACGACGACATCAGCTTGTCGCTTGCCTCTTTGCTGCTCAAGTCCGACGGCTATGAAATCCTCGAGGCCCATGGAGGGGCAGCCGCAGTCGACTTCCTTGCGAGCCTGCAGCCGGATGCTCTGCCATCCGTCCTTCTGGTTGACCTCCGTATGCCCGGCCTTTCCGGCCAGGCTCTCGCTTCTACGCTTCGGAGCCTTGCTCCGAACGCCAGGCTCCTGGCCATGAGCGCCACTCCTGACCCGGCGGAGGGCTACGATGGGTTCGTGAAAAAGCCGCTGGATCTCGCACCCCTACGAGCCGCCCTTGAGGGGCGCGCTGATGCCCAGGCGCCGGTCCCTCCTCCGAAAGGCCGCCAGCCCATACTGGACGATGGCGTCTTCCAGCGAATGGCGCGCATGATGCCCCCGACGGCCGTCCGCGAGGTCTACGAGGCCTGCCTGAGCGACGTGCGCGCCCGCAGTCCGGAAATGCGAACGGCAGGAGCCGCCAACGACCTGCCATCTGTCCGGCGGACCGCACACACCTTTAAAGGAAGCGCGGGCATGATTGGTGCCCGGAAACTGGCCTCGGCTGCTGCCGAATTGGAGCTCGGAGCTTACAAGCCGGATGACGTGCCTAAGTTGGTCGACAATTTGTTGTCGTGTTGTGACGAGTTACATCGTATCCTTATGAGCAAACTATGAGCATGACTCCCCCCACCAAACAGCCCAAAAGTCCGCCCGTAAAGCCCAAGCAGCCGTCGACTCATGCCCTCCGGATTCTCCTCGCCGACGATCACCCTGTTGTCCGCATCGGAGTGCGTAACATGCTGCAGGCTGACGAGGCATTTTCAGTCGTAGGCGAGGCTGGAGACGGCGACGAGGCCATCACGCAGACCCTCGAGTTGCTTCCGGACATTCTGCTCCTCGACCTTTCCATGCCCCGCTTGCCGGGCCTGGAGGCCATGCGCGCCATCATGAGCGGCTCGCCCACCGTCAAAATAATCCTGCTGACCAGCACCATCACCACCCAGCAGATCATTGAAGCGCTACAGATTGGCGCGCGGGGAATTGTGCTCAAGGACGCTCTTACCGATCACCTCACGAGCGCAATCCGGACCGTCTACTCCGGGGACTACTGGATCGGGGGCCGTCGCGTGGTCAATCTCGTGGGCGCCTTGCACGATCTCATGAAGCAGGCCGCTCCTCCCGAGCGCAAAACCTTCGGCCTCACGCCGCGCGAAATGCAGGTGGTCGGGTGCATCGTCGAGGGTTGCAGCAATCGCGACATCGCGAAGCAGTTCGGCCTCAGCGAGGAAACCGTGAAGAGGCACCTTTCGAACACCTTTGATAAGACCGGTGTTTCGACGCGCCTCGAATTGGCTATGTTCGCAATCGCGCACAGATTGGTTGCCCCGCAGAACTGAATTTTATTTTGATTTGGCGTCATTTCTTGCCGCTGCTCATACCATTGATCGCGGCCTAACCTCCATCTAACTCCTCAGCACGCTTTGGCAGCTGTATTGCAGCTGTATTGATGACCGGCTGCCATTCATGATGCCTGCTAGTTCCCCCGCCTGTTTTGGGCAACGGAGGAGGTTAGACAATGAAAAAGGTTCAGTTACTCACGTTCTTCGTATGCGCCGCATGCGGCATGGCTTGCGCGCAGGAGACGAATCCGACGGCGACCCAGCAGTGGCCGCAGGATCAGCAAAATCAGCGACAGCAGCCGCAGGCGGAATGGCGCGACGGCGTGCCCGTTTACAAAATCACAGTTGTCGGCCGGGACACCCCCGCCGTCAACTATTTCCATCGCAGCGGTTCCACGAAGATCGGATTCCAGGGAACAAGCCTGCTGCCGCAGGGCAAAGGCTCCGCAGTCGTCGAGAGCCGGCGCGGTCGCATGGTTATCGACGCGAAGTTTGAAGGCCTGGTTCCCGCTAACAGCTTCGGGGTCGAATATCTAACTTATGTGCTTTGGGCTATTACGCCCGAGGGGCGCCCCGTAAATCTCGGCGAGGTGCTTCCCGATGGATCAAAGAATGAGATCACCGTCACCACTGACCTGCAGTCCTACGGATTGATCGTCACCGCCGAGCCCTATTTCGCTGTCACCATGCCAAGCGATGTGGTCGTGTACCAGAACTACGCGCCCGACAAGACTCAGGGCATCATCGAGACGGTAAATGCCCATTTCTCGCTGTTGCCCCGCGGCGCCTATTCCCAAACTGCCGGTCAGCATACGGTTCTGAATCCGATCACGCGCAACGATAAGTCCCCGCTCGAACTCTACGAAGCGATTAACGCGGTGCAGATTGCATCGGCTGCCGGTGCCAAGAAGTACGCCGGCGACACGTTCTCCACCGCCAGCCTGGACCTGCAGAACGCCGAGGGCATGGACGACCACAAGAGCGAGCGCAAGCAGGAAATCACTTACGCGCGTGAAGCAGTTCAGGCCGCCGAAGACGCCCGTATTATGACCATCCGCAAGATGAAGGCCGAGGATGAAGAACGCCAGCGTGAGGCCAGCGCTCAGGCTGTGCAGCAGTCCAATGACGCCGCACAACAGGCAGCTCTCCAGGCTCAGCAGGCGGCGACCGAGCGGGCGGAGGCGGAGGCGCGTGCGGCTCAGGCCGAAGCGGCCGCCGAAAAAGCCCGCGCCGACCAGGCGGCTGCGCAGCAGCAGGCTCGCCAGGCCACGGATCAGACAGAGCAGATGCGTGAGCGCCTGAAAGATCAGCTAAATGCAGTCCTTGCCACCCGCGAATCCGCGCGCGGACTCATCGTCAATATGTCCGACGTGCTCTTCGACTTCAACAGGTATTCGCTAAAGTCGGATGCGCGCGAAAAGCTGGCGAAGGTCTCCGGCATCCTGCTCTCGTACCCCAACCTGAAGCTTCAGGTCGAGGGATACACCGACAACATCGGTTCCGACGAGTACAACCAGAAACTCTCTGAAGAGCGCGCCGACTCCGTCCGTGATTACCTGGTGACGGAAGGCGTTGCGCAGCCGAACATCAGCGCAGCCGGATACGGAAAGAGCGATCCGGTCGCCGATAACTCCTCGTCTTCAGGCCGTGCGGAGAATCGACGCGTCCAGCTTGTCGTTTCGGGCAACGCGATCGGTGTACAGGAAACCGCTCCAGCCCCCGGCGGCCAATCCATGAACCAGCCTCCTCCGCCGCAACCGTCGCAGCCCTACGCCACCGGCGTGTCGAACGTTCCCCAGCAATAACCCTTCTCCGTTTAGAAGGCTGCTTAGAAGGCCGCTCCTTGGACTCGCTTGTTGGACTCCTTGGAGCGGCCTTCACTTTTGTAATCCAGTCTGAGCTCACTCTCATCCAAAGGTCAGCAGTAACTGAGGAGAAGAATGCGAATTGCTTTTCTTGGACTTGGAAAGATGGGCAGAGCCGTCGCTCGCCACCTCCTGAATGCCGGCCACGAGCTCACGGTCTGGAACCGCACATCTCAAAACGCTGAGCAATTGAAAACTCTGGGAGCGAAAGCGGCTGAAACGCCTTCTGAGGCGGTCGCCCAGTCCGAGGTCGTCTTCACCATGGTCATGGACGATGCCGCCCTCGAGGCAATCGTCTTCGATGCCGGTTTGATCAAAGCCATGCAGCCCCAGAGCATCCACGCTTCGCTGAGTACAATCAGCGTGAAGCTCTCTAACCGTCTCACCGAGGCGCACCGCGCGGCGGGCACGCATTTCGCCGCAGCTCCCGTCTTCGGGCGCCCCAATGTCGCGGAAGACGGCCGCCTTTGGACCGTCACTGCTGGAGAAGCGCAGGTCGTGGAGAAAATTCGACCTCTGCTAGAAACCTTCAGCCGCGGCATCACGGTGGTTTCGGAGAAGCCTTCAGCCGCGCACGCGCTTAAACTAGGGGGAAATTTTCTCATCACCGGCATGATTGCCTCGCTCTCCGAAGGCCTGGTCTACGCAGAAGCGCTCGGCGTCGAGCCACGCGTTTTTCTCGAGACCATCAACAGTGCGCTTTTTCAATCGCCCTTCTACCAGGCATACGGCAAAATCATGCTCGATCCGCCCGAACATCCAGGAGGAACCATAGCTCTCGGCGAAAAGGATATTCGCCTCTTCCGCGAAGCAGCGAAATCTGCTGACGTAAAAACAGAGCTCGCTGACCTCTTTGGAGCGAATTTTCAGAAGGCCATTGAAGTTGGCATGAAAGATGAGGACTGGGCGGCGGGATACTACCGTCTGGCGCAAAGCATGACGCACAGCGTCGCGTAACTTACGATTATCTGCATGGACAACTTGAACGGCTCCATTGTCTTTATTACCGGGGCGAGCTCAGGCATCGGCGAAGCCTGTGCCTTCGCTTTCGCCCGCCAAGGTGCGCGCCTCTTGCTTTGCGCGCGACGCGTGGACCGCCTCGAGGAGATGAGGCCTCGGCTGCTCGAAGGGGGAGCGTCCGCTGTACATGCCTTCGCGCTGGATGTCGGCGACCGCAACGCAGTCGAGAGCTCGATCGCCAACCTCCCGCCCGACTGGCAGGCTATCGAGATCCTGGTAAACAACGCCGGCTTAAGCCGGGGCCTTGAAAAACTCTACCAGGGTAATCCTGACGACTGGGACGAGATGATCGACACCAACGTGAAGGGCCTGCTCTACGTCACTCGCGCGGTCGTTCCCGGGATGGTCGTGCGTAGCAAAGGGCACGTCATCAGCCTCGGATCGACAGCGGGCGAGATCACCTATCCAAACGGTGCCGTTTACTGCGCCACCAAGGCCGCTGAGCGCGCCATCAATGACGGCTTGCGTCAGGATGTTCTGGGGACGCCGGTTCGCGTTACAAGTGTTGATCCTGGCATGGTGGAAACGGACTTCAGCCTGGTGCGCTTCCATGGCGATGCCGAGCGTGCTGCGAAAGTCTATCAGGGGCTCACGCCCCTTACGCCCGCCGATGTTGCTGATGCCATCGTCTGGGCGGCAACCCGGCCTGCACACGTCAATATCGCGCGCGTGGTAATGACCACCATCGATCAGGCAAACTCTCTGCTCTTCAACCGCAAGCAGTCATGAAGTCTTTACTATGTGTCAATCCGGGTTACGATATGCGGCTCAGCTGTTCTTCAATCTCGGCCAGAGCCGCTTGAAGAGCTGCGCGGCGATGCGGATTCGATGTGCGCTCGTTGAGGATTTGTTCACGCTGCAACTCCAGAGATTGGCGCCTCCTTTGTCTGTCCGCGGCCTCGGCAGAGGCCTGCTGATGCTTTTGCGATGCGCTCTTGCCGTCAGCCTGCCGGTCCGCAAGCTGTTCCTCGACAGATTTGCTCTCCCAACCTCGCGCCATACCTTGATGTTACTGCCAATCCCCGTTCGCTCGTGAGATATTCAGCGGCACTGAGAGTTGCCGCAATCCTTTCGTAATGGAGCTGCAAAATGAAAGTTTGGCAAATTCCTGCTTTTGGAATCGACAATATTGAGATTGTCGAGCGCCCGACACCGCAGCCTGCGGCCGGTCAGGTCCTGATCAAGGTTCATGCCGTTTCACTGAACTACCGCGACCTGCTTGTCGTGCTGGGCAAGTACAACCCGAAGCTCGCGCTGCCGCGCATTCCCTGCTCGGATGGAGCTGGAGAGGTGATCGCTGTCGGCGATGGAGTAACAAGATGGAGACCCGGCCAGCGTGTAGCCGGCATCTTCATGCAGAACTGGATCGAAGGGGCACCCACCGCAGAGAAGCAGCGGGGCGCGCTCGGCGGCGATATCGACGGCATGATCGCCGAATATGTCGCGCTGGATCAAAGCGGGCTCGTCGAAATCCCTGAACACCTCACCTGGGAAAAAGCCGCCACACTTCCATGCGCTGGCATAACAGCCTGGAACGCTGTTGTTCATGCCGGACACATGAAAGCCGGCGACACGGCTGTGATTCAGGGGACCGGCGGAGTCTCGATCTTCGCCTTACAGTTTGCCAGGTTGTTGGGAGCGCGCGTCCTCGGTACATCCAGCAGCGACGAGAAGCTGCAGCGTGCGCATAAGCTCGGCCTCGACTCCGGGCTGAATTACAAGAAGAATCCGGATTGGGCGCCCTGGGTGCTGGAGCAGACGGGTGGTGTTGGAGCAGATCTGGTCGTTGAAGTCGGAGGCGCCGGCACGCTCGCTCAATCGCTTAAGGCAGTCCGTGTCGGGGGAGTCATCGCCCAGATCGGCGTTCTCAGCCAGTCAACCGAGCCGCTGGTGATCTCTCCAATTCTGCACAAGCAGGTGCACCTCCAGGGAATTTATGTGGGTTCTCGCGCCAACTTCGAAGAGATGAATAAAGCAATTGTCTTAAATTCGCTGCAACCATCCGTCGATGAGGTATTTGCCTTTCATCATTTCCAAAATGCTTTGAGGGCTATGGAGTCCGAATCGCATTTCGGCAAGTTGGTTATTCGGGTCAGTGGATAGAACTACCGCCCTTGCTCGCCCTGATAAACCCTCATGGCTATCATTTCACTCGGCATCCCTCGGTCGATATAAATGCAAATATTTCTGCGTCCGCTAACCTATCGGGACTAATCCTTTGGGGTTAGGTTGCCCTTGCTCTCAGCTTGGCCCATTTAGGATAATGACGGAGCCGCTCCCACCTCCCCGCTGACACTCTATATGTCCAGACCACTCAGTCCGAGAATCGCACTAGCGTTTGCCTCACTTGTGCTGTTCGTAGCTGGGTGCGGAACTGGGCAGCTTGCGGGCGTGAGCGCTGGCAGTGGCGCATTTTCGATCACGCCATCCTCTGCGGTGGTGTCCTCAACCGGCCAGGTCAAGTTCACCGCGCTTCTTCCATCGGGCGAGCCTGCCCCCGTAACCTGGTCTATCTCTGAGGGTGAGAACGCTTCGTCACTGGGTGAGGGCCGCATCGACCCTACTGGCGCCTACACGCCGCCCGGGGCACTTTCGCGCGACAAAGTCCAGATTCACATTGCTGCGCAACTCAAGGGCGATCCATCCGCGACAGCGTCAGCCGTCATCAGCGTTACACCGGGATTCGTTCAATCCTTGCTGCCTGAGAATGCAGCACTCAGCGCGGGGGGAACTCTCGAGGCTACAGCAGAGATCGCCGAAGTAAACGCGGGTTCGGTTGAGTGGTCGCTCAGCGGGTCTCCGTCTGCGAGCAGCGACACCGGCAACCTCGGCATCATCGATCACATGAGCTGTCAGCACAGCCTCGATCAGTTCACTACCTGCAAGGTAAGTTACACAGCGCCCTCGCCGCTTTCCGCGGCCAGCGCGGTTTATCTTTCAGCCGCGGTTAACGGCACCGCTGCTACTTCACCGCTGAAGATTCTGCTCAATAATGACGGACTCAACAGCAGCCCTTCGACAAACCAGTCGCTGCAGAACGGAGCCATTTCCCTCGGATCGTCCGGAGGCAATGACAACGACTACGACACCTACCTGGACCACTCCGGCAACCCATACATTGCCGACTGTTGTGGTGGCACGCTCGGCGCCCTAGTAGAGGACACCGCTCACAATCAATACATCCTCAGCAATAACCACGTCCTCGCCGAGTCCGACCAGGCAATGATTGGCGACACCATCGATCAGCCCGGCCTGATCGATAACGGATGCGTGCCATTGAGCCATGCGGGGTCCCTCCTGCGGCCTGTGGGCGCTTTGAAATTTTACGTGCCGCTTGCTACTCCGCAGAGCGACGTCGACGCGGCTCTGGCTGCGGTTCTATCCGGCGCAGTAGATCACACTGGCAGCATCCTGCAGCTCGAAGCGCCGAAGCCGAGCGCCAGCGTGCGCCCCGGCAGCCCCCTTGGATCTGCTCCGCCTATGGCCGGAGCCGGCGAGCCTTTGAGCGCCTCAAATCTCGGCGACATTCAGCTTGCGAAAAGCAGCCGGACGACCGGACTGACCTGCTCTACCGTTGAGACGGTCGATCTGAGCGTCAGGGTCGACTACTTTAAAGACTGTGCTGAGAGTCAGCCCTACTACTCCAAGACCTTTAGCGGACAGATCGGAATCGCCGGAGATAAATTCTCCGACAGCGGCGATTCCGGCGCGCTGATCGTAGATGCAGGTAACGCACAGCCGGTCGGACTCTTCTTCGCCGGCGGCACAGATGGTGATGGCACCGGCCTGAGCGTGGCCAACCCTATCGGCGACGTACTCCGTGAGCTTGGGACACAGGCTGGCAGCCGCTTCAGCGTGGTAGGCACGACCACTCCGCATAGGGTAGCCTGCATTCGTTACGACGAATCGCCGCAAGCCTCGGCGCCTGCCGTGCCTGTCTCGTCCGAAGAGATGGCGCGGGCGCAGTTTATCGCGGAGACTACCGGTGCATCGCTGATCAATTCCGAGACCGGTATCCTTGCTACCGCAGCGGGCAAGAGCCTCGACAATCCCGGCGAATCGGCGCTCATCGTGTACATAGACAAATCGAAGCAGCACATCACCGTACCGGCAACGTTCGATGGCTTGCGCACCCAATTGATCCCTACTGATTCTGCGGCTCTTGCTCGCAGTACCGCTCCTGTCACTCCCACCGTGACCAGCGGCATTCATCTCTCCGACAGCATCCTGGCCGGGGCCGAAGCTGTTGTCCGCGAATACGCCCCGCGACTGATGAATAACCCGGCTGTTTTCGGTGTAGGAGTTGCGCAGAGCCGCGACAATCAAACAGAACCTGCGCTACTTGTGCTCGTGGATATCGCCCGCGCACCGCAGTCAATGCCTGACACCCTCGGTGGCTTGCGCGTGCGCTACATGAGGCTGCATCGCTTTCACGTAACCCAGTCAAAATACTCCGGCGTCCATCACGCCTCGAGCTGCGCGCTCAAGGGACTCACGCCCTCCGGCAAGGTCCGGCCGTCGGCAAACTCTACCACCGATGATTTCACGCCCGTTCCGGCGGATTGAGCTGCCGTCCGCTCTAAGAGCGTTTCTCGGCCAGTGCTCCCTCCCCCCGATCGGCCAATGCCGGTTTCTCTCCGGCAGCGCCCGGTTCAACGCCGAAAGGGAAGAAGACCGTGAAGACCGTTCCGCCCTTTCCGTCGTCTCCGCGAGCGCGGCTGCGAACGCGCATTTTCCCGTTGTGTTTGCTCACAATTTCGGCGCTTACCCAAAGACCGAGTCCCGTCCCTATCGCCTCCTTGGTTGTGAAGAATGGCTCAAAGATGCGCCGCAGCACCTCCGGTGACATGCCTGACCCGGTGTCGGCGACGGTGATGCGGACTCCTGTCATACCCGCATAGCGTACCCGCAACAACAGTCGACCGCCTCCCGGCGCCATCGCGTCGAGCGCGTTGCCGATCAGGTTTGCGAACAGCTGTCTTAGTTCTCCCGAGAAGCAGAGCAGCTTTACGTCGGGCATGTAGCGGCGCACCACTTCAACGTGGAGCGAAGTAACCCGTCCTTGATGGAGAGTTAAGACTGACTCAAGTAGCTCAGAGATGTTCGACAGGCTGGGCAGCGTCGATTGGCGATAGAAGCGCAGCATCTGCTGTGTTATTTCCGAAACACGCGCCAGCTCGAGCTGTGCCAGATCGGCAAATTCTGCCGACGCCGGGTCAAGCTTCCCGCGGCGAATCAGGTACAGCAGATTTGTAACCGCCTCCAGCGGATTATTGATTTCATGAGCGATAGTCGCCGCCAGCCTTCCAGCTGCGGCGAGCTTCTCCGTCCTGCGAAGCGCGTCCTCCGCGCGTCGGCGCTCTGACGTTTCCACCAGGATCACTCCCACCCAGCGCACGGTTTCCGCCCCGGTGCGAACGGGGTAGACATTCGCGAGCCAATTACGTTCGACGGAAAGATCTTCGTCCGGACGAACGGTCAACTCCAGATCCTGCACTGCTCGCCCCTGCTCGAAGACCTTGTGGATGTTCTGCTCCAGAAGTCTTCCCACGGAGGCCGGGAGAACCTCGCGGACCGTTCGCCCTAGATGTCGGCTCAAAGCCAGGTCGTTCATCTTCGCGAAGAATTGATTGACTCGAACAAACCTCAGTCGCCGGTCAAAAAATGCAAAGCCGATCGGCGCGTTCGCCAACATCGAATCCAAAAGTGCCAGCGTCTCATTCAAGCCTGACCGTTGTTCCTGGATCGAAGCGACCATCAGGTTAAAGGCCATCGTCAGGTCGGCTGCTTCATTTGCCGATGTCACGGCTAGAGGGAAGGCAGTCGTATCTTCAGGATTGCGGATAAGCCTGCGCGTGGCAGCCATCAGCGTGCCCAGCGGTCTCACGATAGACTTCGCCATCAGGCTGGCAAAAATCGTGCAGGCCACAACGCCCAACAGGGCTGTGAGCAAGGAGGATGCGAGTAGCCTCTGTAGTTCCTGGCGGTCCCGCGAATCGTCCGGATAAATCCAGACAAAGCCTCGTGTGACTCCATCGACATGTATTGGGGCGACGGCCTCCGTGGTCTTGTCGTCGATCGAGAAGATTTGCGGCTTACTCATCTCGCGCAAGTAGGTACGTTCCGTTTTAGAGAGCGTCAGTTTGCCTTTAAGGCCCGGATCGCTGCTCAGCAATGTTTTGCCCGGGACATCTGTGATCTGAACAGCACGAATGCTCGGCGCGGCGCGCATGGCATCGACCACGTGCTGCAGGCCATCGATTTGGCCGGAGCCCATCGCTACGCTCGCTTGTACAGCCAGCACTCCAGCCTGATATTCCAGGCGGCGCGCCGTACGCGAATGCAGTTCTCTCTGTTGTTGATTGATCAGAACCACTGAGAGAATGGCTAGCACCAGGACTTCAAAGACAATCAGGCCCCGCATCAACTGACCGCGAATCGTTCGCGGTCTCAGTATCGACATGGCCAACCGTCCCGGCTTTTTGGCATGCAAACTCCGCCTTCAGCGAGCAATGGGATCGAGCGCGGTCCGCAGAGAAATCTTCTGGGTCAGGTCTGCGGCAATCTGCCGCCCGTGAAAGCGCCCGTTTTCAATAAAAATCTCGTTGGTGCGTGAGCCCGCTACAATCACTCCCGCCAGATAAACCCCCGGCACGTTGCTCTCCAGACAATCGGCATCGCATACCGGCAAAAGATCCTTGCCGTCCAGCCGCACTCCGAGGGACCGCAGAAAATCAAAATCGGGATGATATCCGGTCAGCGCGAAAACACAGTTGTTTGCAATTTCCGTGAGGCCTTGCGGAGTCTCAATCGTAACCGTATCTGTGCCAATCTCGGTTACCCGGCTGAGGAAATGCGCCGCAATCTCGCCGTTTTTTACCCGGTTTTCGATATCTGGAAGAATCCAGTACTTCACATGCCTGTGCATGCCCGGTCCCCGATGAACCAGCGTAACTCGTGCACCGTGACGCCAAAGATCGAGAGCGGCAATGGCCGCAGAGTTCTTTCCGCCGATAACCAGCACATCCTGATCGTAGTAGGGATGTGGATCGTCATAGTAGTGGTGCACCTTCGGCAGCTCTTCACCCGGAATATCGAGGTAATTCGGAAGATCGTAATAGCCGGTCGCCACAATCAGCTTCCGGCTCCGGTACACCTCTTCGCGACCGAACCTGTCCTTGGTCAGCACGAGGAAATCGCCGTCGCTTCCGCTCACAGACTCGACCAGCCGGTACTGCCGCACGTCCAGTTGATAGTGCTCCGCAACCTTGCGGTAGTACTCCAGGGCCTCGTTGCGGTTAGGTTTCTGATTCGGGCTCGAAAACGGTATATCCCCAATCTCCAGCAACTCCGGCGTCGTGAAAAATGTCATGTGGGAGGGGTAATGAAAGATCGAGTTGCAGAGGCAGCCCTTGTCCACAAGCACGCTCCGAAACCCCGCCCGCTGCGCTTCGATTGCGCAAGCCATGCCGGTGGGCCCTGCCCCGATCACCAGGACATCAAAGCTGGATGCTTCGTTTCCTGACAAGCTCATCTTTCTAGATTAGACGATTTTCGCCCGCAACCCGTTTCGCCACTTCAGCCCGCCTCACGACACTTCAACGCGATGCGCCTTTCGCCCGGGTCATTTAACCTGAATAAGGAGAGAAGAAATGGCAACGATCCGGCAGGAAGACCTGATCGAGAGTGTAGCGGACGCGCTTCAGTACATCAGCTACTACCATCCCGTGGACTACATTAAGAATCTTGCCCAGGCATATGAGCTTGAAGAGTCGTCCGCTGCCAAGGACGCCATGGCGCAGATTCTGGTCAACTCCCGCATGTGCGCCGAGGGCCATCGGCCCATTTGCCAGGACACAGGCATCGTCACTGTCTTCCTCAAGATCGGCATGAATGTGCGGTGGAATGCAGAGCTGACCGTCGAAGAAATGGTGAATGAAGGCGTTCGCCGCGCCTACCTGCACCCGGACAATAAGCTGCGCGCTTCGATTCTCGCCGATCCCGCCTTCTCCCGCCGCAACACTCGTGACAACACCCCTGCCGTCGTCAACATCGAGTTGGTTCGTGGTGGCGAAGTCGAAGTCACCGTCGCGGCCAAAGGAGGAGGTTCGGAGGCGAAATCCAAATTCGTCATGCTCAATCCTTCCGACTCCATCATTGACTGGGTGCTCAAAACCGTTCCCACTATGGGCGCCGGATGGTGCCCTCCCGGAATGCTCGGCATCGGCATCGGCGGCACCGCCGAGAAGGCCATGCTGCTCGCCAAGGAATCGTTGATGGAGCCGATCGACATTCAGGAAGTCATCGCCCGCGGCCCCGCCAGCAAGATCGAAGAGATGCGCATCGAATTGTACAGGCGAGTCAATCATCTGGGCATCGGCGCACAGGGCCTCGGCGGCCTCACCACTGTGCTCGACGTAAAAATCCGTGACTACCCCACTCACGCCGCCAATCTGCCCGTGGCCATGATCCCCAACTGTGCTGCTACACGCCACGCGCATTTTGTGCTCGACGGTTCAGGTCCTGTCGCGCTCGATCCGCCCTCACTCGAAGACTGGCCGCCGCTCACCTACGACGTCTCTACAGCCCGCCGCGTCAATCTCGATACCGTCACTCGCGAAGAAGTTGCGACATGGAAGCCGGGCGAAGTCTTGTTGCTCAATGGCAAGCTGCTTACCGGCCGCGATGCCGCGCACAAGCGCATGACCGACATGCTGAAGCGTGGCGAAACGCTGCCCGTCGATTTCACAGGCCGTTTTATCTACTACGTCGGCCCGGTCGATCCAGTCCGTGACGAAGTCGTCGGACCCGCCGGCCCTACCACGGCCACGCGTATGGACTCCTTCACTCGTCACATGCTTGCCCACACTGGCCTGCTCGGCATGATTGGCAAAGCGGAGCGTGGCCCGGAGGCGATCGAGGCCATCCGCGACCACGGCGCCGCTTACCTGATGGCAGTTGGTGGTGCCGCCTACCTCGTGTCGAAGGCTATCAAGAGCTCCCGCATTCTGGGCTTCGACGACCTCGGCATGGAAGCAATTTACGAATTCGAGGTCGAGGATATGCCGGTGACGGTGGCTGTCGATGCCAAGGGATCCTCGGTGCATCACACTGGACCGAAGGAGTGGCAGGCGAAAATCCAATCGCGCATCGCCGGGATTCCGATTCTCGCCTGAACCTGCTCTTCCGCCGAATGACGTGGTCCAATAGCGCCGTGCGCGCGGTGCCGTGTGCGCTGTACCCTGTTTGCATGGCCAAAACGCGCAAAGAGAAAGATTCGCTCGGCTCTGTCGAAGTGCCCGCGCGCGCCTACTATGGCGCACAAACGGCCCGGGCCGTTGAAAATTATCCTATCTCCGGCCTGAATGCTCATACGCAGCTTATCCGTGCTTTTGGAATGGTGAAGCGCGCCGCAGTCGAGGCCAATCGGGATCTCGGCCTGATCGATCATGCACGGGCAGAAGCTGTTATTCAGGCGGCGCAGGAGGTCATCGACGGCAAATGGGACGATGAATTTGTCGTCGATGTCTTCCAGGCCGGTGCCGGCGTCAGCTTTCACATGAACACGAACGAGGTGATCGCCAATCGAGCGAACGAAATCCTCGGAGTGCAACTGGGCGACTACACTCACGTCCATCCAAACGACCATGTGAACTACGGCCAGTCGACCAATGACGTGTTCCCGACTGGAATGCGCGTAGCAACGCTGCTCAATCTCGAAACCCTCTATCCTGTCCTCGATTCCCTCACCGCGACCTTCGCAGCCAAAGCAAAAGAATTCGACGGAATCATGAAGTCAGGCCGCACCCACATGCAGGATGCTGTGCCCATCCGTCTCGGCCAGGAGTTCGCCGCCTACGGTGTCGCCATCGAGAAGGGCAAGAAGTTCCTGGTGCAGGCCAGCGACACCTTGCGCGAACTCGGCCTTGGAGGCAGCGCCGTCGGTACAGGGATCAATACGCACCCCGACTACCGTCTGAAAGCCATTGCAAATCTCTCGCGCATCTCTGGCCAGCATCTCATCCCCGCCTCCGACATGCGCTGGGCCATGCAATCCAACGCCTGCATGGCGGATGTGAGCGCCGCGCTACGCAGTATCGCCCTCGAGGTCATCCGCATATCCAACGACCTCCGCCTGCTCTCATCAGGACCCAACACCGGCTTCGCGGAGATCTATCTGCCTAGTCTCCAGCCCGGCTCCTCAATCATGCCCGGCAAGATCAATCCTGTGATGCCTGAGCTAGCCGCCATGGTCAGTTTCCAGGTCATCGGCAATGACACCGCTGCTGCGTATGCTGTTCAGGCTGGCCAGCTCGAACTCAACGTGATGATGCCCACCATGGCTTACAACGTGCTCCACAGCATCACCATCCTCGCGAACATGCTGCGCCAGTTCAACGACCGCTGCGTCGCCGGCATCACCGCCAATGCGGAGCGCTGCGATTTCTACGCTCAAAGCACCGTCTCCCTCGCCACGGCGCTCAATCCCTACATCGGATACGCAAAGGCAGCCGAGATCGTAAAGGAATCCATCGCAACTGGAGAATCCATCATCTCCATCGCGCGCAAGAAGAAGCTTCTCAGTGATGAACAGATCGCCGAAATTCTTGACCCCGTCCGCATGACCGAGCCGCAATATCCGCTTGACGCAGCCAAACAACGCGACGCCAGAACTAAAGCCTGAGTTCGCTCCACTAAGAAAAAGGCCGCGCCAGAGGCACGGCCGCTGACTACTCAATCAAATCGTTCAGTGCGACTGCCTGCCAAACCTCCAGACCACCCCGGCATTCCAGCCAAGATTGTTCTGGATCGAGCTGCCATAGTTGGTCATCAGGTAGTTCGGCGAGATCCGGATCGCGAAGGTCGGTCCCAGGTTGTAGTCGATCGGCACTCCGATGCTCAGATTGAACGCTGTTCCGTCGGGATACAGACCGATCAATGTGCCAGGCAGCCCCCCGGTGTTCGTACTGAAGTTACCGTGACCTGCGCCTACCAGTGCATTTGCGCTAATGCCCCAATGCAGCCGCTCGACAAGGCGCACCTGAGGGCCGGCGAGAAACGTGTACTGACTGATGCTCGGGTTAAAGACCTGAAATTCGTTGATGTACGTGAAGGCCGTTCCATAATAGCCGCGAAAATCGGCCGTGATACCTATTTTGCCTTTGATGTAGTCCGTGAAGCCGGCATTCCACGCCGCCTCATTGAGGTGCTGCAGGGAGGAGCCTGGCGTGAAACGCAGATACCCGCCGCCGCCGTAAACCTCATACTGATGCGTGTAGGTGTCCTGGATAACCTGCTGCAATCTCAGCTTGCGCCGCGCCTTTACGCGCTCCTGCGCCTGCCGCAACACTTCTGCACGCTCCTGCGTACCTTGGGGCGCGGTCTGTGCCTGCGCGCCGGTGGTTTGCGTTGTCTGTTGATCTGCGGTGTTTTGCGCCAACAATCCTGCTGGCGCCAAAAGAAGAGCCAGGGCAAATATCGGATACGCGCCGTATCCCCTGCGTTTTCCAAAATGCATGAATCCTGAAGCCTCCACTACCTGCTGCCTCTAAGGCACGAAAAGACAAAGAAATTCTCCTGCCTTCTGTATTAAAGCACTTGCCAGCGCTCCCGTGGCCTGCTTTCCTGTGATGGGGACACGAGAAGCGCCGTGCCTGCGTCCTGATTCCCGCCAAATGCGTCCTATTTCCTGCTGTACCCGAGAGGCGTGAACTATCTATGAAGACATTTCTCCTGGGCCTGATTGTCGGGCTCTTAGTCATTCCGGTGATCGTCTATCTCCATTTCCGCATCGGACATCCGCCAGTGGCCGTTGCCGATCAGGCCTATTACCTGGAAAAAGAACTGGTCAACGTGCCGTTGCACGCCCGTATCGACAAGGAAATGCCGAAAAGCTCACCCATCGAGCCCAGCGCAACCAATCTCGAGACCGGCGCTCACATCTACCGGCAGCAGTGCGCCGCCTGCCACGGACTTTACGGCCGTCCGTCTTCATTTGCCTCCCACATGTATCCTCACGCACCGCAGCTGTGGGCGCCCCACCGCGACGGAGTCGTTGGTGTAAGCGATGATCCTCCGGGCGAGACCTATTGGAAAGTGGCGAATGGCATCCGGCTCTCCGGCATGCCCTCCTACAGCAAGGTCCTCAGCGAAACTCAGATGTGGCAGGTCACCCTTTTGCTCGCTAATGCCGACAAGCCTCTGCCTCCCGGCACCCTTGAGTTGCTCAAGCAGCCACTGGACCTTGATCCTGCAGCTCTTGCCGCGCCCCTGCCCTCGAACGCACCACCGCAGAAAATCACCGACCAGGACATCAACGGTATGCCGCCGGCCATGCCGCCAGACGCAGAGCAATAGTCTGGCGGTGGCTTGGCCCTCGCGCTAGTACTTGGACTTGATGACGTAGGTTGCACCGAACGTGAACTGGAACGAATTCCTCTGCGTCGGTGGCAGAGCGGTTGGCGGATTGTTCAGATAGCTGTCAAGCGTGCCGATCGATAAGCTTAGACTCTTGTAGAAGGGCAACGACAGCAAATTCGATTCCGTCACTGAGTATGCGTGCAGGTTGTTGTACGCGGGTATATAGGCGACCTGCTGGTTGAATACCATGCCCCGTGGAAGCTTGCGCGCATATATGGCGGCAAAGGTCGAGCCGATCAGATTCTGATTGTCTCCGTCCGTCGCATTGATAAAGGTCTGCTTCTCATACTGGATTGTGCCCTTCAGATCGAGTTCCTGAATGGGCGACTTGATGGCCGTCCAGCCAATGCCGCCGCCGTAAATCTGCTGCAAGTCCAGGCCTTGGCTGAAGTTGTGATCGAAAGCCGTTTGTGCCAGGAAATAAACCCGTGGTGAGAAATACCAGTCTTGTTCGGCGTCGGCATGGTAAAGCGCCGTCTTGGTGTTCGTGGCCGGGTAAAAGACTCCTCCCGAAATATACGCGTCCTGAGTGATCTTCCCGTACGATCCCGTGAAATCAACCGTCGTGCGCTTCCGCGGATTAAGCCACGAAACCGTAGGTACAACGCGAGCAAGGGCAACGGCGCCATCGAATGCGTACTGCTTCTGCGTCGCTTCCACGATAGTGGCGCCTGCCGTGGCCGAACCATTCCATGCAGCAAAGAAGCCCGGCTCGCCGGCCATCTGCTTGTTAAAGGTTGCTTGATCAACAATGAATTGAGCGTCCTTCACCGGAATTGTCTCCACCGGTGCATTGTTTTCCGGATGCACATCGACTTTGTCGTCAGCGACCGTAACAGTGCCCTGCGGTACATTAGGCGGCAGCTTCTTCTTCTCGGGGGTCACGCTCTTGGTGAGCACGGCCACCTTCGTCTGCGTGCGCAGCTCCTTGATCTTGTCCCAGCCGATATTGATGTCCCCAACAATGTCGCTGTGGAAGGTCACCGTCCCGCCTACTTCGCGGACAAATGTGCCTGAGAGTTGATCGCCGTTCGTGAAGATCACGATATCCGGCGCGGGTTTCGGCGCATCATTCGCGGCTGGTGGGTTGTCACTTGGCAATGCCGCGGCACGACAGACGCCTGCTGCTGCAAATGACGCTAGGGCTAGAAAAACAACCGTAAAAACAAACGAAAGGCGGGAGATCGCATTCCGGTGCTGTGACATGAGAAAGTCGCTCCTTGAATGGGGTACCGTCAAACAGATTTGATCTGACTTAAGAAGATCGAGGCTGCCGGCCGGTTGCGTTCCCGCGGCCTCAGACACCACAACCCATGTTACGCCACTGCTCCAGATCCGTTCGCGACAGTGAAAGGACCTACCGATTCGTTGAATCCGTCATCAAATTTCCTCTAAGATTGAAGTATGCCGATCACCCGCCAGCAGGCATTGGATTACTTCAATTCCGACGACCTCATCGGACTGGGCATGGACGCCGACGCCGTACGCCGCAAGCTGCACCCGGAAGGCGTCGTCACCTACATCATCGATCGCAACATCAACTACACCAACTTCTGCACCGAGTACTGCACCTTCTGCGCCTTTTACCGGCCGCTCAAGGGCAAACTCGCGAGCGAAGGCTACATTCTCGACTTCGAAACAATCTACGCAAAGATTGCCGAGACCATCGAGATGGGAGGCACCGGCGTTCTTATGCAGGGCGGCCTTCATCCCGACCTCAAGATCGAGTGGTTTGAGCGCCTGCTCAAGGGCATCAAACAGCGGTTCCCTCAAATTTGGCTGCACTGCTTCTCAGCCTCCGAGATCCTTGCAATCGCCGAATACAGCGACCTCTCCGTGCGCGATACGATCATCCGCCTGCGCGACGCCGGACTTGACTCCATCCCCGGGGGCGGCGCCGAAATTCTCGACGACGAGGTCCGCCATCGCATCGCGCGCCTCAAGTGTGGAACTGAAGACTGGCTCCTCGTTCACCGCACCGCGCATCAGCTCGGCATGCGCACCACCGCCACCATGATGTTCGGCGTCGGCGAAACCTACGAGCATCGCATCAATCACTTCGAGCAGGTGCGCCGGCTACAGGAAGAGACTGGCGGATTCACGGCATTTATTCCCTGGAGCTTTCAGCCTCACAACACCGCTCTCGGCGGACGCGGCTGGGACGAGGCTACCGCGGTCGACTACCTCAAAGTCCTGGCCATCTCACGCCTCTATCTCGACAACATTGAGAACGTGCAATCAAGTTGGGTGACTCAGGGGCTCAAGGTTCTGCAGCTCGGCCTCCGCTTCGGCGGCAACGACGTCGGTTCTGTCATGCTCGAAGAAAACGTCGTTAAGGCCGCCGGCACGTCCAACTGCACTACAGAGGAAGAACTGCGTCGCGTCATTCGCGACGCCGGCTTCAAGCCCGTCCAACGGGACACACTGTACCGCACGATGTTCCTGAATTAGCCGCAGAGGGCCGTTGGCAGGCCCTCAGGGAAGATTCGGCCAGTTGTGCAGTCAGCTTTGCGGCCTGCCACCGTACAATACCTTTGAGTTCCCCGCTGGAGGCACGGCTCTGCTGAAATCGCTTGTTTTCGAATGCGCGTTCCGCCTTCACGCCGTCGCCCTCTTTTTCTTCCAGCAGAAGCACGATCTTCGCCACTATCTCCGCTCGCACTATGGCGATCACACCTTCGAGCACCTCTACCGCTGGAACTGGTTCGACACCTCGCTGCTCATCCCGTACTTCATTGTGATGATCATTCTGGCGTTTTACGGCATGCATCGGTACCAACTCGTGTACCTGTACTACAAGCACCGCAAGAACGCCGCCAAAGAGCCGCCATGCCATTTCGAGCAGCTTCCCCGCGTCACCGTCCAGCTGCCCATCTTCAACGAGCAATTCGTCATCGACCGTCTCATCGACGCGTGCACGAATCTCGACTACCCCCGCGAACTACTCGAGATTCAGGTCCTCGACGACTCCACCGACGAAACCAAAGAGGTTGCCGCGTCCATCTGCGAGCGCTACCGCGTCCTCGGCCACCCCATCGTGTACCTCCACCGCACTAATCGCTACGGGTTCAAGGCCGGAGCCCTCGATGAAGGCCTTAAGACCGCCAGCGGGGAATTCGTCGCCATCTTCGACGCCGACTTCGTGCCGCCGCGCGACTGGCTGATGAAGGTCATCCACCACTTCGCCCAGCCGGAAATCGGCATGGTGCAGACCCGCTGGACCCACCTCAACCGTGATTACAGCTTCCTCACTCAGGTCGAAGCCATCTTGCTGGACGGCCATTTCGTCCTCGAGCACGGAGGCCGCTCCCGCGCCGGCGTCTTCTTCAATTTCAACGGCACCGCCGGCATGTGGCGCCGCAACGTCATCGACGAAGCCGGCGGTTGGCAGCACGACACCCTCACCGAGGACACCGACCTCAGCTATCGCGCCCAGCTTAAAGGCTGGAAATTCAAATACCTGCAGGATGTCGAGTGCCCCGCCGAGCTGCCCATCGAGATGACCGCCTTCAAGACGCAGCAGGCGCGCTGGGCCAAGGGACTCATCCAGACTTCGAAGAAGATCCTGCCCTATGTCTTCAAGAGCGATCAGCCCTGGCACACCAAGCTCGAAGCCTGGTACCACCTCACAGCGAACCTCAGCTATCCGCTCATGATTGTGCTTTCCGTGCTCCTCATGCCTGCCATGGTGATTCGCTTCTACCAGGGCTGGTTCCAGATGCTCCTGATCGATCTGCCGCTCTTCATGGCGTCGACCTTCTCCATTTCGTCCTTCTATCTCGTTTCACAGAAGGAGCTTCACCCTCACCGCTGGTACCGAACGTTCCTTTACCTTCCGTTCCTGATGTCGCTGGGCATCGGGCTCACAATCACCAACACCCGTGCCGTCATGGAAGCCTTGTTCGGTATCCAGAGTTCCTTCAAGCGCACCCCCAAGTACCGTGTTGAGAAGCGCGGTGAGAAGGCGCAGGCCGCCAAGTATCGCAAACGCCTCGGCATCGTCCCTTGGATCGAGCTGGCGATCGGCTGCTACTTTGCGCTGACCATCTGGTACGCCTGGG
>Ga0206976_1017_pt2 | contig 38734 bp, 34 predicted proteins | sample Alteio_BWOrgHeat_82_FD_152926 | JGI IMG/M metagenome (GOLD analysis project Ga0206976, IMG submission 152926) | Enriched cells from forest soil in Barre Woods Harvard Forest LTER site, Petersham, Massachusetts, United States -... | ecosystem: Environmental > Terrestrial > Soil > Temperate forest >... | reverse complement strand
TATTGAAGAAGGCGTCAATAAGGGTGAGTTCAAAAGCAACATCGACAAAAAATTGGCGGTGATGACACTATTTTCCTCTCTCAACTGGATGCCGCTATGGTATGATCCAAGCAGTAATATCGATTCCCTGTCACTTGGCCAGCAACTGGCTGATATGTTGGTGAATGGGTTAAAAAAATCTGCTTAGGCAATAGACTACAGCAATTGAGCAGTGTGATTAATGTGAGTAATTTTCGACTATAAAATCCTGCAGATAAGTTACTGCAAGAAAAAAGATTGTTGAGCATAGGATACTCTTAACAACTATTTTCCATTTGGCACCGGTAAAAAAATTCACAAATGTGATTGTATTATAAATCACTATCGCCGGAAGTTCAATATATCTAGTCTCCAGTTGCGGCCAAATCAATCGCAACAAATTAGCGGCAATCACTATCAGGAAAAACATCGACACCGTGTAAAGTTGCATCACTCCTATTTCCGAGAAATAAAACTTCGAGGAAAAGAAAAACAGATAGGTGATCAGGCTTGAGAAAGGTATCGCCAATAACAAGAACGCAACCATATACTTATGGAAGAAAAACTCCTCACCGGCGTTACCGGCCTGATAATACGTTGCCAACAAAATATTTATCCAGTATAAAATCAGACCTATTAGCGTTGCGCAAACAAAATACATAGCAAATGGCTTCTGATGTTTATTGCGATCACCTTCAATGTAAGCCAGTTGCATCCTGCCTGGGTTTTTAATGAGCTGCTTTATCGTGTAGAGGATCCCCTTATCCAAATGAGTGAAGAAATGGATTACCTCCTTGATCAAAGTTTTGAAGGATATTCGCTTGATGCTAAGTGTCTGACCACAGTTAGAGCAATAATTGCCGGCACCAGGTTGCTTACACGATTTGCAAATAATTGAATTCATGTTTTCCATCGTCGACAATGTCTCATTGGTAAAGATATAATTTCTCTTTAACATCGGAGATCAAAACAAGATCATTTGCTTTTCGATTTCATTCCAAATAAAAGTCGCATTACATTAAATGGCCTGATCAGTATCAGGTAAAAAGCAATACAACTGAACAGTGTAAGAAAACTGACACTCCAATACTTAGCTGCAATGCTCCATGGCAATTGACAAATGTAATAGCCAATTGCAATGATTACCGTCTGGTGAAGTATATAAAACGGGTATAGCCCCTCGTTTGCAATCGACAGCCAGCGGTGAGGTCTATTAAGGTAATGCTGACCATAAGCTATTATTGTAATCACGGTGAACCAGCTTACAAAAATTGCCGCCACATCAAAAATAGTTCCTACTGTGTCCATGCTCCATGGCAAAGTGATCAATTCGCGAAAGTGAAAGTAACAAGTATAAAACGGAATGAGCGCGAAGAGTAATGCTACAAGTAACGACTTGCGGTTTTGCCCTATGGCTGTCCACAAGTTGGAATTAGAATAGCATAGAATGCCGAAAATGAAAAACGAAAAATAGAAAGTGAAAAAAGCCCAGTCTTTTACAAGATCATGGGTCTCTTCAGGAAAGAAGGGACGCAATATTATTTGTGTAACCAACATAATGACGGCAGGAATAAACAGAAGTCCAGCCGGGCTTGAAAGAAGCCTGAAAACTCCTTGTTTAAATTTCTCTGATTTCTCTGACCGCAGATATTTCAACAATGGCAAAGCCAACAAGGAATAGATCAACAGGTATAGTATAAACCACAAGTGATGCCAGCTAAGGCTTCCTTTTGGATATGGAACAAAGTTGAAAACCGTCTTATAGAAATCCCAGTAGCCGTTATAGTCTTTAATGTGTTCATAGTAAATCTGTGGAGGTACTACTACAAACATTCCAAAGACGAGCGGAATGAACAGTTTACGAAAGCGCTCACGTCTGAATTGTCGGGGAGTACGTTTGCCAAGCGCCATGAATGTGCCCGCACCAGAAATAAACAAGAGCAGGGGCATCCTGAAATAATGAGACCAAATCATCCAATATTGAAAAGAAGCAGAGGTCTCATTGTTTTTGATGTGCCAGCCCCACATGTTGAACAGCATGCCCGTATGGAAGAAAAGCAGAATGATAATGGCAATAAGACGCAGCCAGTCGAGGTCGTGGCGTCTTGTTGATAATTGATCGGTATTGGTTATTAGTTGGCTCATAAATGTTTTATTTTTTGAACAAATAACGGAGGCTTCTTACCAAAGTAAGGCTGTTTTTATAGTCTGGAATGGCGATTTTATAAAGTCGAACGCTGGCAGAGCCAGGAAATCACCCTCGCCACTCACTCGGGGTCTTGCCGGTAATCTTTTTGAAAGAAGTATTGAATGATGACTTGGAGTTGTAGCCTACCTCCTCAGCGATCTCTTCGATTTTTATATTAGATTTTGCCTTTAACAACCGTTTGGCTTCCTCGATGCGGAATTCGGCAGTCATCTCAAAGAAACTTTTGCCAAGTCCGTCATTAATAATCTGCGAAAGCTGATGAACAGACACCTTCATTTGACCGGCTAGGTCCGGCAAGGAGAAATCCGGTTTCAAAAAAGGTTTCTCCAGGGCCATAATCTCATTCAATCTCTGTAAGAGCATGTTCTGCTGCTCAGCAGTTACCGAAGAGCTTTTGTATTTCTGCGGGTCGGTAAGAGAAGGTTGTTTGAAGAAACCCGACTGACGGATAGCCTGAAAGCTTATTAAGTAGATTGGAATAGAAATGTAGGCTGCAAAAAGATGGTCACCTGTGTCATCAGGGTTAAAAAGCTTCACGATAAATATCAGAAAAATAACGAACACAGTCTGCACTACTCTTGAGCGCAACTTTGCAAAAGTGATATGCTGAGCGCGCCAGAAGGATTCCTTCTTTACGCGAAAGGCTTTGACAGTTGCAATCAACCCAAGGACCATGTAGATACTCAAATGAATCAGGATAAGCTCAGCATGGCTTGGGTTACTGAATAAATCGCCGGCATAGGCCGAGTGTGTATCCCTAAAGTGCAACCCAGGAGGATGATACGCCCCAATCCATGCGTTGAACTTAACATCATCTGACTGAATTAAGAACGGAATCTGAAGAAGCAACCACAACAGCGGAACTATAAAATGATAGTAGCGGGTTTTGCTTGTCTTGCCATGGATCAGGCTAATCACCATAAGATAGAAGGCCGGCCCGATAACAAAGGCAAGTGACTCCGAAAAATCGACCAGCCACAAACACTTCATAATATAGCCGGTATAACATAGAAAGATTTCGAAGGTGCAACCTGCCATGCTCATCACCATTAATCCTTCATAGACATTGGCTTCTATCTTCCTGTTTTCTTTTGAAAAGAAAAACAAAGAGAGAAAAACAGCCTGTACGATCCCGAGAAAGATAAAAATTGCGAACAGATCGAGTGTGTAAGTCATGGTTGGTCTCTACAATTTTAATTTCTGGCAAATTAAAAGCACAAGATAAAATGAATTCACTTCACCTATTGAAAAAACATTATGAAGTAATTCCACGCTAAACAGAATTTTCTAAAACCCGATTTATCATTTTCAAAAGAAAAGTAAAGTCAAAACTGATCTGGTTAACATTATTAAAACTGAAACTGTTATGAATCCGTTTATTTGGGAAAATTTGAACTATGTTCAGCAACGCAATCCGATCAAAGCGAGTATGGCTAATCGCCGCAGGGATTATCGTTGGCATAATCGTGTTCGCCATTCAATACCATATTTTATAACAGCAATGGAAAATAAAAAACTACTCGCTTATCTCGCTCTGGGTGCCGTGTGTGTTTTATGGGGCACTACTTACCTTGTGTTGCGTATCGGTGTGACTCAATTTCCTCCATTTCTTTTCTCGGTAATTCGGTTTTTGTTCGCCGGATCTATTCTCACTGCTATCATGCTTGCAGCCGGTAAAAAAATTCCATCAGGTAAGGTCGTTTTCAATCAAGCTGTTGGCGGACTATTGATGTGTACGCTGGGAATCAGTATCGTGGGTTGGGCAGAAGTAAATGTCTCGAGCGGTGTAGCTGCTGTTATCTGCTCGATGATGCCCATCTGGACAGTTATCATCAATCTTACAGTGAATCGTGAAGAGCGCCCCACGGCCTTAATCATCTTTGGCTTACTTGCCGGCCTCGGCGGTATTGCACTAATCTTTAAAGAACACCTCATAGAGTTTTATAACCCTGAATACATCACGGGTATCATTGCAATTTTCCTGGCAAACCTGAGTTGGGCAATAGGCACGATGTGGGTGAAAAAGAAAAACACAGGAACAGATCCATTCATGAATGCCGGCTTGCAAATGTTGTTCGGCGGGCTGTTCCTCATTCCGTTGAGTTTAATTTTTGATAGTTATACAGGCATTCAATGGACTTCCGAAATAGTAATCTCATTATCCTATATGATACTTGTAGGTTCGGTGGCAGCTTACGCTTGTTACTTCTATGCCATCGGCCATTTACCCATGACGATTGTATCACTGTATGCGTATATCAATCCTGTGATTGCCGTAATCCTTGGATGGTTGGTATTGGATGAGAAACTAAATGCAGGGATATTGGCTGCCATCGGAATCACGTTGCTTGGCATCTATATTGTCAACAAAGGCTATCAATTGAAAAATTCATGGAAGGCCCAACTATCGAAGTAATAAATTACAGGCCCGAACACCAGCCGTGGTTTGAAAAACTAAACCGCACATGGATTGAAAAATATTTTTGGATGGAACCAATTGACTTCGAAGTGTTACAAAATCCTGAAGATCATATTTTGAAAACAGGAGGCACAATTTTAATAGGAACCTATGATAAAGAAATTGCAGGTACAGCTGCCATAAAACTTGTTGCACCGAAAGTTTATGAATTTACGAAGATGGCCGTGGATGAAAAGTTTCAAGGCAAGAAGATAGGAAAGGCAGTCGCCAAAGCAGCCATACAATGGTCGAAAGAGGCAGGGGCGGACAAAATCATTTTGTACTCCAACACGAAATTGAAAACCGCCATTGCGTTATATAAAAAACTAGGATTTGTAGAAATTCCGCTTGACGGGCCATATAAAAGAAGTGACATAAAAATGGAATTGAAACTGACAAGGCTCTCACAATGATTAACTATTAACCAATTAACATTTAATATAAATGGCCCTCCCCTGGTTTGAACGAAATCTGAAATTTGGTTACACTGCCGAAATGCTTCCGTATTTCCTTGAACGTTTGAGCGGCACTGTAATTCGCGTAGAGCAAAAAGTGAGGGGCATCAACGATAAAATGCTTTCAGAAAAATTAAATGGAAAATGGTCGGTCAAAGAGAACATTGGTCATTTAGCTGAAGTAGACGGAATTGGTAACAAGCGCGTTGATGAAATGACCGCCGGCATACCAATAATGTCCCCGGCCGTCTTTGAACCTAAGGATTATAGCACATGGCCAATCGAAAAGGTAATCGACTTGTTAAGAAAGTCTCGAACAGAAAACATAAGAAAATATCAAACACTTACGGAAGGGCAGTTGCAAAAATCATCGTTGCACCCACGACTTAAAGTACAAATGACGCCCGTGGACCTTGCGTGGTTTGATGCTGAACATGATGATCATCATTTAGTCAGAATCAATGAAATAATCAGTGCACTAAACTCATGAACAAGGAACATCATTACTCGCTAAACATTGAGTGGACTGGTAATTTAGGAACCGGTACTTCAGATTATCGTGCCTACACCCGCAATCACCTGATTTCAGCTGAAGGCAAACCAAACCTGCTAGCCTCCTCCGATCCGCATTTTCGTGGTGACAAGGCAAGATATAATCCTGAAGAGTTGCTTGTTGCTGCTTTATCTTCTTGTCACATGCTGTCATACCTGCATGTGTGTGCTATTAATGGAGTTGTAGTTTTAGAATATAGCGACAACGCAACCGGCACGATGGTGGAAAACCCTGACGGCAGCGGTCAGCTTGCCGAAGTAACATTGAATCCGGAAGTAAAAGTGAAAGACAGTTCGATGAATGAGAGAGCAATAGAGCTTCATGATCAGGCTGAGAAACTATGCTTCATTGCCCGCTCGGTTAACTTTCCTGTTCATCATAAGCCAACCGTAATCAATTAAAATCACTAATCAATAATCCATGATAATTCAAGAACTGAGAAAAGTATTTATCAAAGACCTTGAGAAATTGAAGGACGAAATTGCCCTTTATCGCCACGAGCAAAACCTTTGGAAAATTGAAAAAGAGATTGCCAACTCAGCCGGAAACCTTTGTCTGCACCTGGTAGGTAATCTGAATCATTTCATCGGAACAGTGATTGGCAAAACCGGTTATGTCAGGAACCGCGATGCGGAGTTCGCCTCCAAAAATATTCCTCAAAAAGAATTGGTACGAATGGTTGAAGAGACGGTTGTAGTAGTCGACAAAGTTTTAAAAACTATGACCGATGAACAATTGGCGGATGAGTACCCGCTGCTGGTGTTAAAAGAAAAAACATCCACAGGCTATTTCCTATTTCATCTCTCATCCCATTTAGGTTATCACCTTGGTCAAATAAATTATCATCGCAGGTTAATAGATACCCGATAAGCTATGAACGAGTTACTAAAAAAAGACAGCGAAGGTATTCGTGCCATTCTTGATAACACTGTAAAGACAGCCATGGGCTATTTTGAGAAGCAGCAAAGTCTTCCACCCGGCCGAACTGTAAAAAACTTGCCATTAATTGACTTGCCAGAAAATGGTATCGGAGCTGATTCAGTTATAGACTATTTCGCAAAAAACTATTTGGATCAGATTGGTAATAGTGCAGGGCCGAGATACTTTGGATTTGTAACGGGCGGCTCTACTCCCGCTTCAGTTGCTGGAGATTGGATGGTTTCGGCTCTTGATCAAAATAACTGCGGAAGCAACGACTCTGTTGCACCACAATTGGAGCGGGTAACATTGCACTTTTTAAAACAGCTATTCGGAATCGATCCCGACTATTTCGGCACATTCGTAACAGGTGCTACGATGTCAAATTTTGTTGGCCTTTCCTTGGCAAGACAGTGGGCTGGCGAAAAGGCAGGCATTAACGTAGCTGAACAAGGGCTTTCAAATTTGAATTTTAAAATTATAAGTGGCACACCTCACTCCAGCATTTATAAATCATTATCGATGCTCGGGCTTGGGAGAAAGTCATTAATAAAAATAGATACACTTCCTGGCCACGAAGCCATTGACATTGATAAGCTTGAAAATTTCTTAAAGCAAGAGCATCAGGCTAATCCAATAATCGTAGTAGCTAATGCCGGAACTGTAAATACTGTCGATTTCGATGATCTTGAAGCCATTGGCCTGCTGAAGCAGAAATACGGCTTCTGGTTGCATTTAGATGCAGCCTTCGGTGGCTTTGCAGCGGCATCCGATAAGTACAAACATTTGATGCGTGGAGTAAACCATGCCGACTCAATTTGCATTGATGCTCACAAGTGGCTCAATGTTCCATATGATTCTGCAATGCAATTCACACGTCACAAGGATCTACAGATGACAGTATTTCAAAACAGTGCCGCCTATTTAGGTGATCCTGCACTAAGTCCTGACTTTTATCACTACACACCCGAAAACTCCAGGCGTTGGCGCTCTCTGCCTGCGTGGTTTTCTCTTATGGCATACGGAAAGGAAGGCCATGCGGAAATTGTTGAAAGAAACTGTTCTCTCGCTCAAGCTCTTGGTCAAAAAATTGATTCGTCTGAACAATTTAAACTTCTGGCTCCTGTAAGGATGAATGTGATCTGCTTTACACTCGCTCAGGAAAATGTGTCTTCGGAAATTATCAAGGATTTTTTGAATGCGGTAAGAGCCGATGGTCGGGCGTTTTTTACACCTACTGTTTATCAGGGCAAGCCTGGAATACGTGCTGCTTTTAGCAACTGGATGACAACCGAAAAAGATATTGAAATTACATGGCAAGCACTGCTTGAGGTATATTCAAAAATGAATTTTCATTTGGTAACAAACTAAAGTATTTTTACACAACAAAACCCAATTAATATGGCCGTAATGACCGCACCTATTCAGATTGAACGCGTGAAGAAATCGCGCTTGTCCACGGTTGATTTTTCTAATCTCGGCTTTGGCACTTACATCAGCGACCACATGGTAGTGGCTGACTATAAGAACGGAGAATGGCAGGAACCAAAAATTGTTCCCTTTGGCGAAATGTTGATGTCACCGGCGATGCTCGCTTTACATTACGGGCAGTCGATTTTCGAAGGCATGAAGGCATTCAAAAATAAAAACGGACAAATCAGTATTTTTCGTCCACAGCGTCATCATCAGCGAATGAATAAATCGCTTGAGCGTATGTGTATGCCTTCTGTAAGCGAAGAAATGTTCATCACCAGTCTTTCCTCTTTGGTAGAATTAGATGAGCCGTGGATACCTACTGCCGAAGGCTCTTCGCTTTACATTCGTCCATTCGTGTTCGCTACCGAGTCACGCCTCGGAGTTAAGATTTCAGATGAGTATCGTTTTGTCATTCTCACTTGCCCGGTGGCTCCTTATTTTACAAAGCCTGTGCGTGTGAAAGTGGAAGAAGAATATGTACGCGCTGCCGAGGGTGGAACCGGTTATGCTAAATGTGCCGGCAACTATGGTGGCGCCTTCTATCCAACCATGCTAGCACAGAAACAAGGTTTTGATCAAGTACTTTGGACAGACGCCAAAGAGCACAAGTATATTGACGAATCTGGCGCTATGAACGTCATGTTTGTCCTCAATGGAAAATTGGTTACGCCAGGGCTTCTTACCTCTCTGCTTGATGGTGTCACCCGTAACTCTATTCTTGCGTTGACCCAATCGCTGGGTATTGAAAAGGAAGAACGTAAAGTGAGCATAGCCGAACTTGAAGAAGGCTTTAAAAACGGAACACTTACCGAAGCTTTTGGCGTGGGCACGGCAGCCGTAGTGAGCCCGATCGCTGCCATCAGCATTCATGGAAGAGTTTATGAGTTGCCTGCTGTGACACCGACGAGTTTTCAATTACGTGCAAAGAAAAAACTGAATGACATCCGCATGGGCCACGAACCTGACGTGCACGGATGGAACCATTACATAAAATAATATCTGAATTTGAATGGTTGAGGACTGAAAATTTCCAAGGCCATTCAAATTATTCCTCACATTTAATTACTTCTTAATCCTATCATCATGGACATGAGCAAGTTTCCTATTACCGATAAAACCGAAATCACGCGGCTTCCCAAACGGGGCGTGTACGACAAAGAGGCTGTCTTTCAAATTTTAGATGAAGCATTGTTTTGTACACTGGCTTATGTGCGCGAAGGTCAGCCTTTTCAAATCCCCACAGGCTTTGTGAGGATTGAGGATAAAATCTACATCCATGGTTCAGTTGGTAGTTTTTACATGCGTGAGCTTCGGGACAAAAAACAATCGGTTTGCGTGAGCGTGACGTTGATGGACGGATTAGTGTTGGCGCGCTCTGCGTTCCATCATTCCGTAAATTATCGTTCGGTAGTGATTTTTGGCGAACCTCAATTGGTGGAAAGCAAAGATGAGTTGTATGACGCACTTGAAGCGTTTACTGAAAAAATGTGCCGTGGCCGATGGAACGATGTGCGTAAGCCAACCGAAAATGAATGGAAAACGACCATGCTCTTATCAATCGAAATAAAAGAAGCTTCTGCAAAAGTCCGTACTGGCCCACCCAAAGATGACGAAGAGGACTATTCAATGGATGTTTGGGCTGGGGTGGTCCCATTAAAAATCGAACACCGCGCTCCTATCCCCGATCCTGATTTGAAGACTGGTGTGAAAATCCCTGAATACTTAGTTAAAAGATAGACATCGGCGATAGTGTGAATAAGCGGTCAACCAATAACTGCTAACGAACTTACTTTACTTTTACAGATTTCATCATCGCACGTACAGTTTCCTGCCACTCGGCTCGGTGATCCTTAGCGCAGTTAAAGGCAAACACTAGGGTGCGGTCTTTTCCAATGTAATACTGAACATACGAGTAACGAAAAATAGGCTGGCGCTCACCTTCCATGAGTTTATTACCATTGACGCGCGACTCAAACTCATAAAAAATAAATTGCTTTTTGTTAATGATTTGGATGCCACCATTGATCATGTCAACCCTATCATACAAGTTTTGTATCCCCGACTTAAAAAACTTAGCCGCCAATTCAATATCTGAGTCAGGCCATTGAGTAGCAGAGATATTTACACTAAAATCAGAATCCCTGTTTTTGTTTGTGAATGCGCCAAGTGGTGCACGAACTGACGGGTAGCGCTGTACAATATCCTCTTCCGTCATCGGCATCAAAGTGGTGGGCAATGACACCGTGATGTCATTCGTGATTTTGGTCTTCACCAATTTGGTGGGTGCAAACCCAACAGAAAGCAATAGGAAGAACGGGACTAATATCTTCATGAATAATTTCTTTTTACAACGTTCGATTTACAATTCTATTACCGATTTAACTAAATTCGCGGTTCGAAATTAATAAGAATACCAATGCTTCGTACACATACTTGCGGTGAACTGCGGATTAGCGATGTAAATAAACAAGTTACCCTTACGGGATGGGTGCAACGTACCCGCGATAAAGGGAGTTTGCTTTGGATCGACCTGCGCGACAGATATGGCGTAACTCAACTATTTTTGGAAGAAGGCAAAAGTGAGACCTCACTTATAAATACTGCCAGAACCTTGGGAAGGGAGTTCGTAGTCAAAGTAGAAGGATTGGTTGCAGAGCGGCATTCTAAAAATATGAACATCCCTACCGGGGAAATCGAAATAAAAGTCTCTTTACTGGAGATTTTGAACTCATCGAAAACCCCTCCATTTACTATTGAAGATGAGACGGATGGCGGTGAAGATCTCAGGATGAAATATCGTTACCTCGATTTGCGTAGAAACCCAGTGCGTGAGAGTTTACAACTCCGTCATAAAATGGCCCAACAGACCAGAGTTTATCTTGATAGCCTCAATTTCATCGAAGTAGAGACTCCCATTCTTATTAAAAGCACACCAGAAGGGGCGCGCGATTTTGTTGTGCCTTCGCGCATGAATCCGGGCGAATTTTATGCTTTGCCACAATCGCCTCAGACTTTTAAACAGTTGCTGATGGTGTCGGGCTTTGACCGGTATTATCAAATTGTGAAATGCTTTCGCGACGAAGATTTGCGTGCCGATCGCCAGCCAGAATTCACTCAAATAGATTGTGAGATGTCTTTTGTAACCCAAGAAGACATTCTAAAAACATTTGAAGGATTGGTGCGTCATCTTTTCAAAGCAGTAAAGGGCATTGAGCTGAAAGATGTGCCGCACATGAGTTATGCCGATGCAATGAAGTACTATGGATCGGATAAACCAGATACCCGGTTTGAGATGAAATTTGCGGATCTCAATGACGTAGCACAAGGCAAAGGCTTTGGAGTCTTTGACGACGCACAACTGGTAGTGGGTATTTGCGCTAAAGGTTGCGCCACCTATACACGCAAGCAAATTGATGAGCTCACTGAATTTGTCAAACGCCCACAAGTGGGAGCCAAGGGCTTGGTCTACCTGCGTTGCGAAGCAAACGGCACGTTCAAATCCTCGATCGACAAGTTTTTCGACGAAATTGAGCTGAGCAAGTTCGCTCAGAAGTTTAATGCCGAAGCCGGTGATTTGATTTTAATATTAGCCGGAGAAAAAGATAAGACACGCAAAGCATTGAGTGAACTACGCCTTCATGTAGCAGGTCAACTTGGCTTGCGCGATAAAAGCAAGTTCGCAGCATTGTGGGTGCTTGATTTTCCCTTGTTCGAATGGGATGAGGAAACGAAACGATGGAATGCCATGCACCATCCATTCACTTCGCCTAAGCGCGAAGACATTGCCATATTAGATACAGACCCAGGAAATGTACGCGCCAATGCTTACGACATGGTATTGAACGGAACAGAAATTGGTGGTGGCTCTATACGGATTCACGACCGGACCACGCAGCAACTGATGTTCAGTAAACTTGGTTTCAGCGATGAAGAGGCAAGAAAGCAATTCGGTTTTCTAATGGAGGCCTTTGAATTTGGTGCGCCTCCGCACGGTGGTATTGCCTTTGGTTTCGACAGACTATGTTCACTTTTCAGCGGAGCAGACTCGATCAGGGATTTTATTGCGTTCCCAAAAAACAATGCCGGCCGTGATACAATGATCGATACTCCTTCAACAATTTCTCAAGCCCAGTTGAATGAGTTGGGAATTGAGGTGAAGAAGAAATAATCGGAAATTCTTCTGTACAATTAAAACCGGTCGATTGGATCAAACCCAAATCGATTGGCTATTCTTAATCTAAATATTTTCTATTTACTAAGTCTTATTCCATGAGCGATTTTTCGGAGTATGAAAAGATATCTAAAAACTTAAAATCATTTGACAAAAATGAAAAAGCTGCGCATGACATAACTAAATTAAAATGGGTTGTCACTGAAAAAGTACACGGAGCTAACTTCAGTTTCGTTTATGAAAATAAGAACCTCAGTTTTGCTAAAAGAAAGGAACCAATAAAGTGGACCGACGACTTCTTTGGATTTCAGTTGATCGTTAGCAGGATTGAAGAAAATGTAATCAGGTTATTTGAAGAGCTAAGTCATGACTTTAAGGCCGATAAGTATGTGCTATATGGGGAACTCTTTGGTGGAAAATATCCGCATTCGAATGTAAATCTGGACACTAATATTCAGGCAATACAAACAGGCATCTATTATTCTCCAACAATTGAGTTTTATGCATTTGACATTGCGCTTGGGTTTCATAATACCCAAGCCAAGTCCTATTTGGATTACCAAAAAGCTATTTCTTATTTTGAAAAGTTCAATCTGGTTCATGCCAAAATACTGTTTTCAGGAAAATTAAATGACGCCTTAAATTTCAATATCAGAATAAACTCTCAGGTTCCGTCTCAATTAGGCCTCCCGGCATTGGAAAATAACCTGATTGAAGGCGTGGTAATCAAGCCATTAAATCATCAAAGCGTTCTTCAGCAAAACCCGAGGCCGATTCTAAAAGTAAAGAATCCGGAATTCGATGAGGAAGAAAAATTTCATGAAGCCGAGAAATGGTCTTATACTCCAAACGTGTCATCTCATCTCGAAGAACTTTCTTTTCTCCTGACTGATTTGAGGAAGCACCTAACTCAAAACAGGCTGAATAGTGCAATCTCTAAAATAGGAGCTATTGACCTGCAAAATGAAAAGAGAATGCAGGATATAAAAAATGAATTTTTGCGCGATGTTCTTTTCGATTTTAATGAAAGCAACAATAACATTCTTAATGAATTAAGCGAGCACCAAAACAAATGGCTGAAAGCCAGAATTGAATCAGACATTAATGAACTGCTTCTGCCCTAAAGGAATCCCGAAGGTTAGTTCTTAGGTTTTACTAAATGCCTGCTCAATATCGGCAATCACATCGTGCATGTTTTCAAGCCCCACAGACACACGGATGAGTCCGGGCGTAATGCCAACGGCCTCGCGCTCGGCATCTGTTAATTTCGAATGAGTTGTCGAAGCCGGATGCGTAGCAATACTTCTCGTGTCACCAAGGTTGGCAGAATGCGAAATCATTTTTAACGAATTCAGAAATCTCCTGCCACCATCAATACCTCCATTAATTTCAAAAGTCACCACACCTCCGCCTAATCGCATCTGTTTCTTTGCCAAGGCATATTGCGGATGCGAAGCAAGAAAAGGATACTTGACATACTTTACCTCGCTCCTTTTCTCCAGCCATTGTGCAAGCTCCAATGCATTTGCACAATGCTTCTCCATTCGCACAGCCAATGTCTCAAGGCTCTTGGATAAGACCCAGGCATTGAATGGCGACATCGACGGGCCGGTATGTCGCGCAAAAAATCGCACTTCTTTAATTAACTCCTTCTTACCTAATACAGCTCCTCCGATTACCCGACCTTGTCCATCAATGAATTTGGTAGCAGAGTGCGTTACCAGATGCGCTCCCCACTGAGCCGGGTTTTGTAAATAGGGAGTGGCGAAACAATTATCAACATTTAAAATAAGCTTATGCTTATCGGCAAGTTTACCCAGCCACTCCAAGTCGATAATGTCCAGAGCCGGATTGGATGGTGTCTCAACAAAAATCATTTTTGTATTAGGGCGAATCAATTTTTCCCATGAGTCCGGATTACTTAGGTCACCATAAGAATAGTCAATGTTAAACCTTGGAAAAATGACATTAAGTATCTGGTGAGTCGAGCCAAATACGGACCGGGATGCAAGTACATGATCGCCGGCTTTTAACAATGACGCCATGCTAATATACATTGCTGCCATACCAGATGCCGTAGCAATTCCGTCCTCAGTGCCTTCAAGCAAACAAAGCTTCTCAATGAACTCGGTGCTGTTAGGGTTGGAGAAACGAGTATATATATTTCCCGGAACTTCATCGGCAAAGAGAGCTCGTGCTTGTTCTGCATCTTCAAAAACAAAACTGGATGTTAAATACAATGGAGTAGAATGCTCCCGAAAAGGAGTTCGTTCGTTTTGTGTACGAACGGCATCAGTCTCAAAATTTCTTTTCTTCCCGGCCATGGTGTTAGTTATGCGTTTAAGTATTGTAGCTATTTGAGAATTTCAAAACTGTAGGTCACTTTCGCGGTCTTCTCCAGTGTTTTTGCCACCGAGCAATATTTTTCCACCGACAGGCTCACTGCTTTTTGTGCCTTATCCTGATCAATATTTCCGAAGAGTTTGTAGTGCGCATGAACTTCCGTGTAAAGCGAAGGCGTAACATCTTTTTGGCGTTCGCCGGTCACTGTAATCTTGATGTCTTTAAGTTCTTCGCGTTGTTTGCGTAAAATACTTACAATATCAATAGCACTGCAGGCTCCCATTGCGGCAAGTAACGTTTGCATTGGCCGCATGCCGCGGTTGTGCCCGCCATCGGCAGGTGAGCCATCCAATAGGATTTTGTTCCCAGTGTCGTTCACCGCTTCCATGTTGAAGTCATTATCCAGACGGGAGAGTTCGATCTTTATCATTTTAAAATTGCTGAGTTATCTTTCTTTAACAATAAACTTCCAAAAATCATTGCTGCAAAACTAACAATTGTAGCTGGTAATAGACTGGGCCAGCCCGACTCATAAATTTCAAATATCGCCCAAGTGACAGTACCACATACCATTGCCAGTAAGGCACCCATACTATTAGCTCTTTTCCAATACAGGCCCATCACCAGCGGAGCAAACAAAGAGACCAAACTGAGGATGGAAGATTCGCCAACCAAGTGGTAGATATTGGTACGCAAACAAGCCATCACCGTTGCAGCAACACTGAAGCCCAGCACACATAAACGGGTTGTAAGCAGCAATTGTTTATCGCTCAATTTATTATTCATTAGTGGCCGGATAAGATTCTCCGAAAAAATCGCTGCCGGCGCCAGCATGGCTGAGCTCGTCGTGCTCATGATTGCAGAAAGTAACGAACCAAAAAACAACACCTGAATAAAAATATTAGTATGCGCCAGAACCATACGCGGTAAGGCCAGTTGTGCTTCGCCTTGGGAAAAATCGGGGTATAAGTGTTTTACACAAGTGCTGATAAACAGAGGCAGCATTGCCACACTTAAATAAAGAGCGGCAGCGATGAAACACGAGCGTATTGCCACCTTCACCGAGCCAGACGACATGACGCGCTGAAATACATCTTGTGATGGCAACGAGCCAAGCCCAAGCACTGACCAGGCACTGATGTAAACGATGACTTCTTTAAATTCTGGCTTAGGTAAAAACCGAAAAGTCCCCGCAGGCATTTCATTAAAAACTTTTACAACGCCACCCGATTTTAAGGCGAGAATTACAGCGAGTGTCACCAAGCCAATGATAATAACAATACTCTGAAAAAAATCAGTGACTGAAATGGCCCACATGCCGCCAATGAAAGTATAAAATGTAACTACGCTTGCTGCGATGACCGCTCCCTGCCACACCGGCAAGCCTGTAACAATATTGAGGATGAGCCCCATTGCTACTAACTGCGCTGCGATATAACCCACATAAGGTGGAGCCAGAAAAAAGCTCGCTACAAGCTCTGTTCGTTTGCTGTAGCGAACTTCAAAGAAATCGCCCAGCGTAAGCAGGTTCATATTGTACAGCTTGCGGGCGAAAAAAAGGCCAAAGAGAATTAAACACAACGCACCGCCAAACGGATCTTCGATAACAGAGTACAAGCCACCTTTTAAAAATTCGGCGGAGGCGCCAAAGACGGTTTCTGATCCAAACCAGATAGCAAACAACGCAGCCGAACTAAGCGCCAACGGCAGGCTGCGGCCAGCCAACATAAAATCACCAGCGTTTTTGACCTTCCGAGAGGCCACATACCCAATACCGATTGTCAGACAGAGATAACCGATGATGGAAAATAGCAGCAAGTGGTTAAGGCTTGGATTAGCTCAGGATCATTAAAAACCTCAAATCAGGCCGGCTTATTGTTTTCTTTTTCCTGCCTGAAACGTGCGGGTAATATTAAACCCAAAGTGAACATCGCCCTTGCCCAAATTACCGTCATTGGGGCCGCCCGTTTGTGTCACGATAGTTTGTGTATTCAGCCCAAGGCTATTTGTGAATACCAATTGAAATACGTGTCCTCCGGTTTCAATATCTACACCCAAGCCCGCTGAATTATAGTACGGTGAATTTGAATTGGCATTCAGTCTGGTGTAATATTCACCAATCAACGAAAAACTGCGGGTTAACCTATAACGGCCGCCAAAGGCAACGGCATAATCATCATTATTCTCAATCGATTTATTGACGGCGTTTCTGTGTACAAAAATGGGTGTGACCTGAGCCGAGAATGTAGATGAGAATTTCCGGGCGAAAAGAACTTCGGCAACGTAACCCATTCTGTCTGATGTGCTGGGAAGCGGGATACCCAACTGGGCCGCGTCGGCAGCATTGGGAAACGCCTGATAGGTGACTGTGCCTATGGCGGTGATCGTAACCGGAAAACTATTTGCTCCTGTGCTTTGTCTGGCGACCTTATACCGAACATAGCTATCTACCATTTTATTACCACCATAAAAAGTCCGGCCAACAGATACACCAAGGCGGTCGGTGATTCCATACTCCAAACCAAGCCGAACAATTGCGTAGCCATCAAATCCGAAAGCATTATAACTTCCTGAATTAATTTTATCAAAACGGTGCGCAAAAATGAATTCGAGTTCGCCCTTGCCTTTCGTCTCCACTGATTGTCCGTTGACGATACGGGTTCCCTTAAAGGTTTGGCCTACGTAGCTGGTTTCCGGCTTCTTATTTTGTTCCAATTCTTTCATCAGGTCGTCCTGAGCCTGTAAGCTTACTACTGACATTAAAAATAAAATCGTAAAAATGTTCTTCATAGTGCGGTATAGTTAAATTCTACTGTTACTTCCACTTGCTCGGCAATGTTCTTCCAAAGCAGTTGGGGAATCTTTATTTTATAATCTACGAGTTTCACCATAAACTTGGCCTTCATAGTGATTTTGCCACCGGCATTTTCAATCGTGCCAGGAATCGTCACGTCTTGCGTTACGCCGTGAATAGTGAGCTTGCCAACGGCGGTAGCCTTTTGTGCGCCAGTAGCGGCCGGTTGATAATCAGAAATTTTTCCCTGAAATGTTGCCTTGGGGAACTGATCTGATTCCATGTACTTTTCATTGAAGTGATCTTTCATGAGCGATTTATCGAATTCAAATTCTTTAATAGGAATAGAATAGACAATCTCTCCGGTAGCTTCATTGAATATGCTACTGGATTTGGTATTGGTAGCAGTGATGTCTTCAATAGCCGCATCGGAGAAAAATTTGACTGTGCTTTTTTCAGCTGTGAACTTTTGGGCGTGGGTAAGAACAGCAATTACAAGCCCAGCTACCGTCATCAAAATCTTTCTCATAGCATTGGAATTAAAATCCCAATGTACAAAAAACAGGGAAGGCTAAAAAGATATAACAGGTGAGGTGGCAACGGTGCACGGCCAGAGATAGAAGTGGAAAGCACGAAGTGAAATGGACTGGTGTGATGGGCGGACTTGCAGCGTCCCGAGTCTTCGGGAAGCCCGGGCCTTTGCGTCTCGCATTGACGGGCCGCCAGAAAAAAACAGGATGTCCTAAAAAGAAAATCCCCCAAAGTCCTTGACCTCAGGGGATAATCTTGTCTATAGTTGGCTTTAATCTGATGCTAAAATATAGTTGGTCACATAGCTGTGAAACTGGGTGTCGGCAAAATGAAGATTTCGCTGTTAAATAGTCGTTTTTAGCGATGAATTGCTTTTGCCGAATCGGGCTTGATTGAATCTGCCTTCAAAAATTGCTTTTTAATCCGCTCTTTAAGTTGAGGTTTTGATCCGGGGAACGTAGTGCGTGTGCTGATGTCGTAACTGGCGTAAAAAAGCAGCAGCAAAAAGATCACTGAAAGAAAGGCGAATATTTTTTTTGAGCGGTTCATGTTAAGCAAATGTAAAGCCTGCTATTGATTGAAAAAAGAAAAGCACGGAGAAAGGCGCTTTAGTTAATATTGCACCTTCAAACCATGCAATACCTCTTTCCAAAGGATTTTATTTTTGGCACCAGCACAGCCGCCACGCAGATTGAGACTGCCTTTGATCACGATTGGCAAGGCGTGAAGTCCAAAGATGGGTACGTTTTTGATCGCACCACCGACCATGAGCTGAAGTTAAAAGAAGACGCTGAGTTGATTGCCGCCCTTGCTCCTTTTTACCGGATGGGGCCTATGTGGAGCAAATTGCAACGTAGTCCTTTGGGAGAATTTGATCCGGCTACGGTAAATGAATATCTGTCATTATTGAATGATCTCCGCCAGCGCGGAGTAAAAATAATGATGGTATTACACCACTTCACCAATCCTAAATGGTTTGCCGCACTAGACAGCTGGGAGAAAGAGGAAAACATCTATTTGTGGGTAGATTTTGCAAAGAAGGCTGTTGATACTTTTGGTGAATATGTGAGTCATTGGAATACATTCAATGAACCCAACGTGTATGCGAGCAACGGATGGATAACTGGTTTCTTTCCGCCATTTAAGAATAACCCAGTGAAGGCGGCCATAGCCGTAAAAAATATGGGCAAAGCGCACGATCAGGTCTATGATTACATTAAATTAAAATTCCCAAATCAGCCGGTTGGCATTTCGCACAATACAATTGTCTTTTCGGCTGAGAATGTTTTGGGCTGGTTTCCGGCCAGGCTGAGCGACTGGTGGTTTATGGAATGGGTGCCGAAGCATTTTGAAAAGGTGGATTTCTTTGGAATGAGCTATTATGCCCGCGTTCCGCATGATCCGATGCCAATCACCTATATCGATACGCCTGAGAAAATGAAACAGCTTGGCCGCAGGCATGACGACATGTGGGAATATCATCCCGAAGGATTACGCACCTGCATTGACCGCTATTGGAAGAAATACAAGAAACCAATCATCATTACTGAGAATGGAGTTTGTGATGAAAGTGATACACTTCGACAACAAGCTATCATCGATTACGCCAAAATCTTGCATCAGGCCTTACAAGACGGAATTGATATACGGGGCTATTTTTGGTGGAGTACATGGGATAATTTTGAATGGCATCTGGGGCCTACTCGCAAGTTTGGATTATATGAATGCGATCTTGAAACGAAAGAGCGCAGACCACGCCCAAGTGCTGAGATTTTTAGAAAGCTGGCACATTATAAGATGATAGTGGAAGAAAGCCCAGAAGTATTATCGATGGAATTTTAGTCCCGTAAATTTAGGTACTCTATACTGTTCCGACTTATTATTTTTTGCAAGTGACATAACAACCTTACATTTTTGTGAGTTTTGCTGGTTTAGCATTTCATAATCTTATAAACCTATGAAGCACCTCAGTTTAAGCTTGCTATTTTTACTCTTGTTAGTTACATCTTGCCACGACTCGAAAGACCCGGGTGTAGTTCCTATCACGCCTCCTTCATCTTCACCTCCTTCGAATTCAGAATTACCAGCACAAGGAAGTGATACCAATCATAATTTTACAGTCCTTACGCCTCGCGTAATATCGAGTAAGTATGATGGCCCTGTGCTTTTGGAATTCAGGTCTATCGATGGCAGATCCAATTTTATTCTGAACGCTGTCTGGGGGGAGAATATTCCTTTGCGGGATGATGGCCAAGGGGGAGACAAGATAGCCAATGATGAAATTTTTTCTGTTACCCTCGATTCAAAAAAAATCTTATCCAACTTGGCCTCAATCAGCACTTGCCGGCCATTTCTTGGCTCCATAAGTATTAGTGTTATAGCTGGATACTCCAATGTATTTGCCGAGGTATCTACTGACTCTATCCCACAACTCACAGTAGAAAAAGTAAACGATCAGGTTCAAAAGACCCCTCACCTGGTCAATATTATAACCAAAGGATCAACCGTTTTTGATGATGATCAACTCATCAATAACTATACAAATATCTTTTATCAGCATTTCGGCGATGACTACGACTTCATTGTGATCATATTTCCCGGCTTTAATGATAATCGACATCATAATATTGTGAAGCAGGCCGTGACTGGTCTCGGAATGGACGCAGTCGACATGTCTGGTCAATTCGGGTCTTCCGGTAAGCTTACCGGCATCAGTGTATTCCCAAACACTACGTTTCTTGATGGCGCGTCTGTGGGATACCAACATGAACTCGGTCATCAGTGGATCAACTACCTTAGCGGGCCTTTTGCAGTAGGACAGCCGCATTGGCCAGTTTCTGACCTGGCCAGTGGCATCATGGGTTACTCAGGTCCTGGCGGAGAAGGCTTATCTTTTCCATATGACCTGGTACAGCAAGATGCAAACAATTGGAAAATTGTACAGAATACCAGCCCTACAGTTTTTAATGACTTAGAGTTATACCTGATGGGGTTACAGCCAGCCAGTCAGGTAAAAGATCATATTATTTTTAACGACCAGACACAGGCTATAGAACCAGGTGCGATTCTTCAAGGGCCAGTAACTAAAGTGAGTGCAACCGATATCGTTACTTTGGCAGGCATTCGAAATCCCGATTACACAGCTTCACCGAAGAAATTTAATATTGCAACGATTATCGTATCAAGTGCTTTCCTGAGCGACATGGAAATGTCTTTTTATGATTATTTCTCTGCACGTGCAGAATTGAAGAAGGCAATTGTTGCAAGAGAAGGATTCTCAATTTATGTTTCAAGACCATTTTCTCTTTCAACAGGAGGTGCCGGAGAACTAGTTACAACATTGGTTAATTAGCTTCTTAAATAATTTACAGAGGTCGTGATAAAAAATTGAGTTAATCTTTCAAAATCCTCATCTCTACTCTGCGATTTAGTGCCCTTGCCTGCTCCGATTTATCTTTGGACAGCGGTTGAGTTCCACCAAAGGCTTTGGTTTTAATTCTGTCTTTAGCTATGCCCTTTGAGCTTAGGTATTTTTTAACGGCCTCTACACGATCTTGTGAGAGTTTCATATTCGCCTCGGCACTACCCTGACTATCGGTATGGCCTTCGAGTTGAATTTCCACTTTGGTATTTGCCTTCATCATGGCAACGAGTTCATCAAGTTCAGTAAATGATACCGGCTTGATCACTGCCTTGCCCATATCAAAAATCAGGTGATCGAGCCTGACGGTCTGGTTGGTGGGCGTCAGTTCAATATCGTGGGTGATTTTATTATTGGAAGATTCTTTCGGATCAACAATTACTGTACGAGGTATAAATCCTGTGGCGCTTGCGGTAACCTGATATTTGGACGAACCAAAAATTGAAAATAAGAATGAGCTGTCGTTGAAGGAACCCGTGAGGCTGCCGGTAGGATAGCTTTTGTAAACGGTTTTTGAAAAAATCCCTTTACCGGAAATGGTTTGTTTTACCTTTCCTTGTACTATGATTTCATCAGATTGTGAATAAACATCTCCGAGCATTAAAGTGAGGAGTACCAATTGTATAAGTTTCATTCCAATGGGGTTGAGATATTATTCTTAATTAAAGTCAAATAAATCCTATAAATCTAAATCTATCGTTTCCCCTGGGCTAAATCCTTTTGTGTCTTCGCCTTTCTCTTTAAACATTTCACCCTCCACTTTTATCTTCTTACTCTCTACCTTTTCATTTTCTTCTTTTTCCTTTTCGAAGAGGTCTGCTTGCTCGGCTTTTGGTCTTTGGTTTTTGCCTTTGGCTGGCTGCCCGTTGATGAGCGGCTGGCTTTGTTGCTGTTGGCTTGCTTCGAAGAGGCTTGCTTGCTCGCCCTCCGTTGGTTCTTCCCATTTTTTTTTTGACGGTTGAGAGCCTTTTCCGGTTTCAACAGTCATCATTTCGTTTTCTTCATCACCTTCTTCAAGGCCGGTGTCTTCCGGCTCCTCCACCGGTTTCACTTTGGTGACCTTATGTTGCGACAGCCGGTTGCCAAGTGCCTTCCAGCCCTTTACATCAATAAGATCCTCAAGGTTGACAACTTCAGTTTCTTTATCCTTGCCTTTTCCTTTCACTACTTCAGTTTCCACCTCGGGATTATCCGAAGTTGTGACAAACTCAAGCCGCGAACCGATTCCTTCAGTAATAAAATTGAACTCTTTATCAGGCGTCGTTGTCTCAATCTGAAAACGCTTGACAAAATGTTGCTTGCTCTCACCATCCCAATACACGGCCGAAATAACTTTCTTAGGATTGAATTTTTCGATCAGCAAGGTTTTGTTTTCCGGCTCAAACCGGGTTGTCAATTCATAATTTGAAATTTTATAGTTACCCGATTTGGTAATCGAAATAATCTGGTCATCACCATCAAATTTTCCTACATGCCAGCCTCGTTTGTCTTTGTTTAGTCGGCCGCTTGCTTCGTCAAACCATAATTCAAGTCCGCTGAGTGTAGAGCCTTTTGCTTCTTTAAAATCAACTTTGCGCACTGGATATTTTGTAATTGTGTTTCCGCGAGCGCCGCGACCCTTGATTTCCATTTCAGAAAAATCGAAATCGAAAATCTTCTTTCTGGCAGTACTGCTTTGGCTCAACTTCACTTCTACAATTTCGGCTTCTCCATTCGGGTTGGCACTGAGATAATGAACTTTGCTATTTGGGTTTCCCTGATCGAGATTATATTCTTTATCACGAATGATAGCCGGCATAGCAAACCGTTTTGCAAAAGTCTTTCCGCTCTTGCCATCGCTATAAATCAAATTGTAAACCATTCGTTCGTCACCCTTTTTCCAGATGCCAACATGCAAAATATCTTTGCCCATAAACACTTTTTCGCTGATACGACTGATTTTCACTTTGCCGTCACGGCGAATGGCAATCACATCGTCCAACTCAGAGCAATCGGCAATGAACTCGTCTTTTTTCAGTCCCCAGCCTATGAAGCCGTCTTCCTTGTTTACGTACAATTTCTGATTGTTTGCAATTACTTCAGTTGCCGTAACAGATTGGAAGCTCTTTATTTCAGTTTTACGCTCACGACCTTTTCCGTATTTATCTAACAAACTTTGATAGTAAGCGATTGCGTACTCAGTCAAATGTTTGAGGTGATGAAGCACTTCCTTCAATTCTTTTTCAAGGTCGCGCATCAGTTCATCAGCCTTGAACGAATCGTATTTAGAAATCCTTTTAATCCGAATCTCCAACAATCGGAGTATATCATCACGAGTGATCTCGCGATAGAATTGTTTCTTATAAGGCTTCAGTCCTTTATCTGTGGTGGAGATGACATCTTCAAACGTTTCGCACTCTTCAATGTCGCGATAAATTCTTTTTTCGATAAATATCTTTTCAAGTGAAGAAAATAAAATCTTCTCCATTAGTTCACCGCGTCTTATTTCCAGTTCGCGCTTCAGCAATACCACTGTATTCTCGGTATTTACTTTCAGGATTTCGTTCACTTTCATGAACATTGGCTTGTCGCCAACAATCACACAGGCGTTTGGTGAAATGGAAACCTCACAATCAGTAAATGCATACAGTGCATCAATGGCAATCTCAGGCGAAAGTCCGGGCTGAAGGTTCACGAGAATCTCAACGTCTTTGGCAGTATTGTCAACCACCTGCTTGACTTTAATCTTTCCTTTCTCACTTGCTTTCACAATGGATTCCATCACCGAAGTGGTGGTGGTTCCAAAAGGAATGTCTTTGATCGCTATCGTTTTCTTGTCAATGATTTCTACTCGGGCACGAACTTTTATTTTTCCACCGCGATAACCCTGATCATATTCCGAAAAATCGGCAATACCACCTGTTGGGAAGTCGGGATAGATTTTAGGGCTCTTTCCTTTCAATACATCAATCGATGCCTTTATTAACTCGCAAAAATTATGAGGCAATATTTTTGTGGACAAGCCAACGGCAATCCCCTCCACACCTTGTGCCAGCAGCAAAGGAAATTTTACAGGGAGAGTTACTGGTTCCTTTTTTCTTCCATCGTACGAAAGCTGCCACTCGGTGGTCTGAGGGTTATAGACTACGTCCAATGCAAACTTGGAAGGCCGCACTTCAATATAACGAGGGGCTGCCGCAGGATCACCTGTGCGCACATCCCCCCAGTTTCCTTGTGTATCAAATAAAATTTCCTTTTGACCTAAATTGACAGTGGCCTCACCAATGGCAGCATCGCCATGCGGATGATACTGCATCGTACTTCCGATTACGTTGGCCACTTTATTAAAGCGACCATCGTCCATCTCTTTTAGCGCATGCATGATTCTGCGTTGCACGGGTTTAAAGCCGTCTTCAATACGCGGAACAGCGCGCTCTAAGATTACATACGAAGCATAGTCGAGAAACCAGTTTTCGTACATGCCATCAATAGCGATGGAGTGGACTACTCCGTCTTCTCCTTTTTTCGCCTTAACAGGTAAATTCTTCTTTGCCATTATAGTTTAAGCTTCAACTTCTTTTTCTTCGAGTGGTTCTACCTTGTCCAATTCAATCCGCAAGTTGTCAATAATAAAATCCTGACGGTCGGGCGTATTCTTGCCCATGTAAAATTCGAGTGTCTTGATCAAGTGCTTTTCTTTATCGATCAATACAGGCTGAAGGCGTATGTTCTCACCAATGAATGTTCCAAATTCTTCCGGCGAAATTTCTCCCAATCCTTTAAAACGTGTGATCTCAGGTTTGCTCCCTAATTTACTCACAGCATCTTGTCGTTCTTCTTCGCTGTAGCAATAAATGGTTTCTTTTTTATTTCGAACACGAAAGAGCGGAGTATCCAAAATATAGACATGCCCGGCCTTCACCAAGTCTGGAAAGAATTGCAAAAAGAAAGTCATCAGCAGTAAGCGAATGTGCATACCATCCACGTCTGCATCAGTTGCTACAATCACCTTGTTGTAACGCAAACCATCAAGTCCATCTTCGATATTTAGCGCATGCTGCAGCAAATTGAACTCCTCGTTTTCGTAAACTACTTTTTTGGTGAGTCCAAAGCAGTTGAGTGGTTTACCTCTCAAACTGAAAACGGCCTGCGTTTCTACATCACGCGATTTAGTGATCGAACCGCTGGCCGAATCTCCTTCGGTTATAAAAATCACCGACTCTGTTCCCTTCTCTCCTTTTTGATCATCAAAATGAAAGCGGCAGTCGCGAAGTTTTTTATTGTGAAGGTTTGCTTTCTTTGCCCGTTCGTTGGCAAGTTTTTTTATACCGGCGATTTCTTTGCGCTCGCGTTCGGATTGCAATATCCGCTTGAGTACCGAATCGGCCACGGTTGCATTTTTGTGCAAGTAGATCTCCAACTCTTTCGCTACAAAATCACCAACAAAGTTTTTCACCGAAACACCTTCTGGCGCCATGTTGATCGAACCAAGTTTTGTTTTGGTCTGCGATTCAAACACGGGTTCCTGCACTCGAACAGCAACCGCTCCGATGATACTTGCACGGATATCGGCTGCGTCAAAATCCTTTTTATAAAAATCCCGCACGCCACGCACTATTCCTTCGCGGAATGCCGCTAAGTGTGTACCGCCTTGCGTTGTATTCTGACCATTGACAAAAGAATAATATTCTTCACCATATTGATTGCCATGCGTCAGTGCAACTTCAATATCTTCTCCTTTAAAATGAATAATCGGGTAGCGTATTTCTTCAGGGTCGGACTTTTGTTTTAACAGATCAAGCAGTCCATCTTTCGAATAAAACTTCCGTCCATTGTAATTAATTGTAAGACCGGCATTCAGGAATGCATAGTTCCACATCAAGTCATCCAGATATTCGGGAATGAAGTGATAGTGCTTGAACATCGTATCATCCGGTTCAAATTCTACCAGTGTTCCATTCTTATCGGGCGACTTTGATTGTTTAGGGTCGTTGGTGAGAACTCCCTTTTTAAACTCGGCCAGTTTTGTTGCGCCATCGCGAAAAGCTTGCACTTTAAAGTAATTAGAGAGAGCGTTCACGGCTTTCGTACCCACTCCATTCAACCCCACCGATTTTTGGAACGCACCAGAGTCGTACTTGGCGCCTGTATTTATTTTCGAAACAACATCGACTACTTTTCCCAGCGGAATACCCCGGCCATAATCGCGAACCACGACTTTTTGGTCGGTAATCTTAACGTCAATTATTTTACCATAGCCCATCATGTGCTCGTCAATGCAATTGTCGATCACTTCTTTTACAAGCACATAAATGCCATCGTCTTTGCTTGAGCCATCGCCCAGCTTGCCGATGTACATTCCGGGGCGTAAGCGAATGTGCTCGCGCCAGTCGAGCGATCTAATGCTCGATTCATTATATTCCATACTATCCTTCGCCATGCTGCAGTTACGTTTTAGAAATCAGAGAGCTAAAAAAATAAAAAAGTTTTATCCAAAAAATAGAACGGACAATACTTCATTAAAGAAAGGAAAATTTTATCACACTTCATGCTTTGCCGATAGGATACCACTTACAACTATAAACGAAGGGACTAGTAATAAAGCGTTGATATTCAAGGAAGGAAAACAAATTATCAAACCAGCTGTTTATGGAAAAATTTTTGCACTATTCGATATACAGGCCAGCTAATTGACCACACGATCAGCAATACCAAGCTTCCATAAATAATGAAGCCAAGGCGCGCATAATCAAACTTTTCACCACTATTATAAAGGCTAATAAAACTCAGGCCAATTACAAAGAAAAGGTTGATACACACAACGAGGCCATAAAACCATGCCTTAAAGTTGTAATCTTGCTCCGGAAAAGTTCTACTGATGACGAATACCAGCATATTAGAGACAGCGATCAGGGCAAGCGCTACATAAAACAAACTCTCTTTAGACAAGCTTACAGCCTGTGGATTTTCGTTGATCACAACGGTTTCGGGCAATGAAGCATACACGTACATAAAGACCGCCAGCACACCCAACAGAGAAAAGAACCAGATTACTTTGAAGATTTTTATTGCCATGTACTACTTTTGAAATTAATCCGTCCGCAAGTTAATTTGAATTGAGGGTAAAAACCGAACGATGAAAAAATTATTTATTGGATTTATTATTATTGCTGCTGCGTGCAGCAAACCTTTGCCTACGCTAGATGGCATCGACCAGAGCCATTGGAAGGACGACAAAAACGGATGCAATCACATTCGCGAAAAATCATTTGACCTTTTGACTTCACAGAAAAATAAACTGAAAGGGCTATCTGAAGATCAAATAATTGCTCTACTGGGCCGGCCCGACCAAAATGAGCTTTATAAGCGCAACCAGAAATTTTTCTATTACTATATAGAGCCTTCTGCAAAGTGCCAGATGCCATCACAATCACCTAAAAGATTGTCGGTTAGATTTAATGCTGTAGGATTGGCAAAAGAAGTTGTGATTGAATAAACTTGCACGAATATTTCAACTTTTAAAGTTTTAAATCATGAATAACATCGCAGTGATCGGCTCGGGTACAATGGGAAACGGAATTGCCCATGTCTTTGCTCAGCATGGATATAATGTTTCACTCATCGACATATCTGAAGACTCCCTGAAAAAAGCGCTGGCGACTATCGATAAAAATTTAGCGAGGCAAGTTGAGAAAGGAGCTATCAGTGCTGAAATAAAACAAAAAGCGATAGCAAATATTTCAACCTCTACGTCAATCAAGGATGGAATTGCCAATGCCGATTTGATTGTTGAAGCTGCCACCGAAAGCATCGACCTGAAACTTAAAATCTTCAAAGAAATGGATGAGGCTGCCAAGTCAACTGCTATCTTATCGACTAACACCTCTTCTATTTCGATTACAAAGATTGCTTCGGTTACCAAGCGGCCAGAAAAAGTAATTGGTATGCACTTTATGAATCCGGTGCCCGTAATGAAGTTGATAGAAGTCATCCGTGGCTACTCCACCAGCAATGAAACTACGGAATCGATAATGGCACTTTCAAAAAAACTAGAGAAAATACCAGTTGAAGCAAATGATTATCCTGGCTTCGTTGCCAATCGTATTCTCATGCCAATGATCAATGAGGCAATCTATTCTTTGTATGAAGGTGTGGCTGGCGTAAGTGAAATAGATACTGTAATGAAACTTGGTATGGCGCACCCGATGGGCCCATTGCAACTAGCTGATTTTATTGGCCTTGATGTTTGCCTCTCTATACTGCGTGTTCTTCACGACGGCTTCGGCAATCCGAAATATGCACCATGCCCGCTACTTATAAATATGGTGCAGGCTGGCCATAAAGGAGTAAAATCAGGTAGCGGATTTTATCAGTACAAAGCCGGAAGTAAGGAATTGGCAGTTGCTGAGCGGTTCTCTAAATAGATGTAAGGCATCATCACAACCTCTCGTTGAATTCTTTTGATTCAATTTAAACTTTTAAGAAATAAAACGGTCTTATTAAAAATTTAACATACCATGGAAACTTTCAATAAAAATTGGCTTGCTATTCTTTTGATCGTCATAGTTTTCTTTGGACTCGGATTTCTCACAGGCCGGGTAACAAGTCACCACAAAATGGGTAGGTACATGGCTCATCGGATGATGAGGCATTCAAACAATGGTCAGGGAAAACATCATCGCGGCAAAAAATTTATAAAATCAGATTCACTAAGAAACAATGCGGGCGAAAAGGCGGGAACTGAGAAACAGAAAGTAGATTAGCCTCCAATAGCCAGATTTGGAATTGGCGCCACATCCATAGAACAAAACTTCCCGGCTAAGAATTTATAGTGTGCTGCCATTGCGATCATTGCAGCGTTGTCGGTGCAGTATTGAAATTCGGGAATAAAGATTTTCCAGTTTAGCTCCTTAGCAGTTTGTGCCAATTCGTTTCTTAAACCTGAATTAGCCGCAACTCCCCCGGCAATAGCAATTTCCCTTATGCCGGTCTGTTGAGCTGCCAATTTCAATTTCTGTAAAAGCATTTGTACCAAATGTCTTTGCAGGCTGGCGCAAATATCATTCAGGTTTTCTTCTACAAATTTTTCATTTTCTTTTTTTCGGTCGCGCAAAAAATACAGGAATGCAGTTTTGATGCCGCTAAAGGAAAATTCAAGTCCGGGCATTACTGTTTGTGAGAACTTAAAAGTACTAGCATTTCCTAATTGCGCAAACTTATCAATTAGCGGTCCGCCAGGATACGGCAAGCCCATCATTTTTGCAGCTTTATCGAATGCTTCTCCCACGGCATCGTCCTGAGTCTCACCTATCACGTGCATATCCAGATAATCTTTGACGAGGACGATTTGGGTGTGGCCACCACTTACCGTTAAACATAGAAATGGAAAGGTCGGACGTTCATTTATAAAATGCGCAAGTACATGCGCCTCCATATGATTCACTTCAATCATCGGGATGCTGAGTGCAAGGGCCATTCCTTTGGCGAATGAAACGCCTACAAGCAACGAGCCCATTAGCCCTGGTCCTCGTGTAAATGCAATGGCATTTAATTCATTACCTTTTATATCAGCGGTCTGCATCGCCTCGTTAACTACAAGTAAAATGTTCTGTTGGTGCGCGCGTGACGCCAATTCGGGTACAACACCGCCATGTTTGTGGTGTATGGCTTGTGAGGCTATCACATTATTGAGTACCTTGCCCGACCGTATCACCGATGCAGAAGTTTCATCGCACGAAGACTCTATCGCAAGGATTGTTGGATGTAGTGGTTGAACCATGAACTTGCAAGTTATTAAAAACCGGATTCTGTTTTGGAGCAAGAAAATTTTCTTGTACACGATCTTCGCGTCACTGGCGCTATTCACACTTTCCTTCTTGATTTTACAATTTCCACAAGTTCAGACTGCACTTATTGGCCGTTATCTATCGGGGTTTTCGCAAGTCGTGGGGTTTCCAACAACTGTAGAGAGCATAAACTTGCGCTGGTACGATCGGTTGGAAATGAAAAATGTAAAAATCAAAGACACTGAAAATAATGAAATGATTACGGTGGGCACGCTTTCTGTGAATTTTGCATTGTTTAGCCTATTGAAAGACAACCAGATAAATATTGACGCTGCCAAGCTGGATCGTGCCGAAGTAAGCTTGTCAAAAATTGCGGAAGACGACACATCCAGAAATCTGAACATTAATGTCTTTATAAAAAAGATCAATGAAAAATTCACGTCGGGGGGTAGCGGTCACAGCTCAGCAAAGTTAAACATCGGCAAGATTGAGCTCGATCATTCCAAACTTATTTACAACGATGCAAACAAGGACACGATTCAGGACGGCTTTGATTACCATCATTTTAAACTGGATGTCAGTGCCGGTAACATATCTGCATTTCAGATCATCGGTGACACCATTCAATTTGATGTAGCCTCTCTTCAAATATTTGATCAGCAAACTCAGCTAAACATAAAAGACCTCAGCACCTACTTTCGTGTTTCACAGAGCTCCATGGAGTTTTTGAATGCAAAACTTAAGGCGGGCAATAGTTTTATTTCAGACACTGTCATCTTTAAGTATCAAAGCATGGATGACCTCAGTGATTTCAACAACAAAGTGCACTTCAATGCAAAATTGAAAAACACCATACTCGATCCGAATGACCTTGCATGGTTCACCTATGGGCTTCCTCCATTGCCGCAGCCACTTGAATTGAGTGGTTTACTCAGCGGAAAAGTCACCCGGTTCGTTTTTCGTAACATGAATCTTGCCATGGGGAACACCAGGATTGCCGGACGGCTAAGCATGGACGGAATGCCTAATATCAATGAAACATTTATCGATTTGAAAATCAGAGAAGGTATTATTAGACAAAGCGACATTCATTTCTTAATGCCCGAAAATATTTTCCGATTGGTGAAGCCACTGGGTAACACAAAAATTCAGGCGGAATTTACCGGCTTCATCAACGACTTTGTCTCTAAAGGAAGTTTGGCCACAAGCCTTGGAAAAATAAAAACGGACGTGAACCTGAAAATAAATGAGAAGGCAACAGAACAATCTACATTTAGCGGAAATCTGGCGTTGGATAATTTTCAGCTCGGTTCGTATTTGAGTGATTCCGTCAATTTTCAAAACGTAACGCTAAGTGGTAAAATCAAGGGCAAAGGGCTCGACCGCGAAAACACTGACTTTACACTCAGCGGAAAAATAAACTCGCTGGGTTTTCGCAAATACAACTACGCCAATATTGCTACCAATGCGCGTTTTGCGGCTCAACTCTTCAATGGAAATGTTTCTATTGATGACCCCAATTTAAAATTCAGTGCTAACGGCTTCATCGACTTTAGAAAGGGAAAAGAGCTGATCAAAGTAAAAGCAAATCTTGACACGCTTTTCCTTGATAAGCTTGGTTTCATTAAAGAACCACTATTTGTCCGTTCTTATTTTGATGTAAACACAAGTGGCCTGAAACTTGACAGTTTATATGGCTCTGTGGTTTTGCGTAATACTTTGGTGGAATACAATCACAAAGCGCTCGAACTCGATTCGGTTCATATTATTTCCTCAAAAGACGATGCCGCGAGACAATTAAGTTTACGAAGTTCTATTGCTGACGCTAACCTTAAAGGGAACTACCAATACTCCGTCTTATTTGGTGACTTACAGAAACTGGTTACTGAGTTTTACCTCTCGTTGCAAAACGATCGTCCGACACTGGCGGCCTATTATAAAAAGAAAAGCCTTTCGGCGAAAGACCCTTATCAAGCCGCATTCAATCTGGAAGTACACGACATGTTACCTTTAGCGGTATTGAGCAACATTGATCTCTTCATATCCTCTGGCACAAAGTTTAGTGGCAATTTCTCACATGGCACCACCTCTGCATTGAATTTTAAAGGCCAACTGGATACGGTCGTTTATCAGGGCAAAATCTTTACTGGGAATGGGTTCGACTTCAGCAGCTCCAAGCCACGCGACAGTATTCAAGGAAAAGCATCCCTGACTTTACATTCTGCAACTCAGGAATTCTCTAAGGCATTAAAAACCAAAAACGTTTTCGCCGATGCACAGTGGAATCGAAATCATGTTGATTTTGTTTTCAATGCTGATCAGGAAGGCAATACAAATACCTTACGAATGAATGCCGCACTTGATTTTTTGACTGACAGTATTCGGCTTGAGATTTTACCAACACAGGCACGCATTTTTGATGAATATTGGACCGTCAGCGCGCAAAATCATTTGTTGATACGAGGTCGCGAAGTGAGCGTACATCACATGCGCATAAATCACGGCAATGAGTCTGGTCAGTTGGATGGGTTTATTTCTGAAAACCCAGACCGCATTCTTACCTTAAGCATTGATAGTCTGAATATTGATATTTTGAATTCAGTGTTGCAGGAAAAAGTCTCAGGGGTAATTAATGGTCAGGTTCAGGCCCGCGACTTGTACCACAATCCATTCGTGCAAAACAATATCTCGGTCAAAGACCTGACGATAGACGAGTTTCTGGTGGGCGATGTATTGGGAACGAACCAATGGAACCGCGAACTAAAACGCTTTGATTTGAATTTTTCGCTGGAGCGGAGCGGCAAACGTACGGTTGAAATGGAAGGTTTTTATGATCCTGCTTTAGGTAATCCGTTATCGGTGAATGCCAAACTGGAAAACACCAACATAAAAATTATTGAGCCATTCATGCGAGGAATCTTTTCGCAAATGGATGGCGCGCTTACTGGCAACTACACCATCACCGGCACTTTCCTGCAGCCCGTTGTTAAAGGTGAAGGAAAAATCCAGTCAGCCCAGCTGATGATTGACTATTTGAAAACAAAATACTATTTCTCAGGTTCCTTGGGATTTACCCCTACTCAAATTCTTTTAAAAGACTTTAACCTGACCGATGACTTGAAGAATAAAGCTTCTCTTCACGGCACCTTGGCTCACAAGAATTACAATGAGATTAGGATCAACCTGGATGCTGAGTTCAAGAATTTTCAACTACTTAACACCACAGCCAAAGACAACAGTCTTTTTTATGGCCAAGCCTACGGCAGCGGCAGCCTGAATATGCAAGGACCGCTGAATAACTTAAAGATTTCGGCAACTGCACGATCAGATAAAAAGACCCGCATTTTTATTCCGCTTAATGGTACTCAGGAAACAACCGTTAAGAAAGACTTTATAAGCTTTGTGAGTTTTGCTGACACTGTTCATCTCAAAAAAGAAACTCCTAAGGCTAAAATCAAGAACGAGCCTACCGGTATTACCATGGACTTGAACCTTGACATCACACCTGACGCATATGCCGAGATAATTTTTGATATAAAGTCAGGCGATATTATTCGCGGTTACGGCAATGGAGACCTCAAACTGCAACTTGATACGAAAGGTGACTTCAACATGCTGGGCACTTTCGAATTTGAACGAGGCAATTACAATTTTACTTTATATGATATCATCAATAAGGAATTTACGATCAATAAAGGAAGTCGAATCACATGGTTTGGTGATCCGTACGAAGCTACATTGGCTCTCACCGCAAGCTATAAACAGCTCGTGTCCTTTGGTCCAATAATTACAGCTCCAAACATTGCAAACTCAATCGCAATGCGAAGGAAATATCCTGTTGAAGTATTATTAAAGCTTGACGGGCCGATGATGTCACCGCAAATCAATTTTGATATTGTAGCCAATGATTTACCGAATTTAGTACCACTCGTTGACACTAATGGTTTTAGCACGTCAGAGTCATTGAATAACGATTTCAAGGCTTTCAAAGCCCAATTGAATGAACAGGAAATGAAAAGGCAGGTATTTAGTCTGATTGTGCTCAGACGTTTCTCACCTCAAGATGCCTTCGCTACTGGCGGCAGTTTGTATGGCAGTGTAAGTGAATTATTCTCCAACCAGCTGAGCTATTGGCTCAACCAGGTAGACCAAAATCTGGAGATCAATTTTGACTTGGGCAATTTCGATCAGGAAGCATTCAATACATTTCAGCTGCGCCTCTCCTACTCGTTTCTCAACGGCCGTTTGCGCGTAACCCGTGATGGCGCTTTCAACAACCAATATGTAAGGTCTGAAACGGCCAACGTACTGGGTGACTGGACTGTGGATTATTTACTTACGCCTGATGGCAAGTTCAAAGTAAAAATGTATAACCGTACCAACATCAACCAGTTGACGTCTTCCATTGGCTCACAAGCTGCTATTACTACAGGCTTCAGCCTGATGAACACCCAGAGTTTCAACACGTTTAAAGACTTGCTCACAGCCGCCCGCGACCGCAGGCGTAGAGAACTGCGGCAAAAACCAAAGCAGCAAGATGACGATGATGGAACAAAGTAGCTGTCTCTAGACACTGATCAAGCACATCACAGCTACTTATCGTCTTATTACTATCTGCTTTTGAAGAACCAAATCCTTGTAAAACACATTCAGATAATAAATATCAGATGGTAAATCTCCAACCTGTATTTCTATCCTCCTGTCGTTAGATTGGGTTGAAAAAATCTTTCGGGAAAAGCGATCTATCAATACAATTTGGTATGCCTGATCCAATTTCTTGTCTTGCTGGTTAGAGGATAAACTATCAGAAAGCTGAATAGCTAAATTAGATGACGCTGGATTGGGAGAGGCAACTAATAACATTGTTCCACCGCCTGAACAACTTTGTTGAACACTAACATGATAATTAGTTTGGGTCGTAGCACAAGAATTTATCGCTTGGATTGAAAACGTTCCGCCGGGAACATTATCAGCGGAGATATTTCCAAAGTTACCTGCACCACTAACTTCAAGGTTAGATGTATTAGAAAACCAATTATAACTGGTCGCACCAGGGACTGGATTAATGGAAACGCCAATGAATTGACCAACACACATTGGGTTTATATTCTTATTCAGCGATAAGGGTGAATTAGGAGGGCCTACCCAAACATTTATAGGATATGATTGTGTTGTGGAACACGAAGTATTTATCGAAGCCGATACTGTAACCATGCCACTCGCATTACCAACCCTTGATGCTATTCCAGTATTGGAGTCTATATTAAGAACGTTTGTATTGTTTGAAATCCATGTAGTTGAAGTCGTATAAGGTGGCGCATTTTGGAAAGTAGCGGTCCCAGTGGTACAAATTGGTGATGGTAAAGTTATAGTGGTATTATACACGTTCAAGGAGTATATGGTTCCATTAGCAGTATTTGCTGCTCCTAGCCCAGCATATAAAACACCATTCATGATACACCCGGCTTCTCCAGCAGAAATAGGTATTGTTGCCAATTTAGTCCAAGAATCACTTATTGGATTATATCTGATAGTAGTTCCAGTAGTTCCGTTACCTTGACTACCACCGATTGCATACCCATAAGAGCAATCTGATGCTGAAATTGCGAAAATCACTACGCCAGATGCATTAACTTCGTTATTAATATTATTTTTTTGCGTCCACGAATCGGCTACTGGGTTGTACTGCCAAAAATCCGAATAGTAAATTGAAGGTAGAAGTGGCTCTAGAAATTCTCCTCCCCCGACATAGGCAAAACCGTTTATCGCAAATCCTATTGGATATGTTCTCCCGCCAGTTGGTAGATTTGCTTTACGGGTCCACGTCATGGTATTCGGGTCATAGCAATAAAGGCTGTTTAATGCAAGGTCATTATAATTATCTCCACAGGCTACGTAACCTTTACCATTTATGGTAAAGGTTACCGCTTTTCCAACCTTGACCGGAAAGTTTGGCACATTGCCCCAGGTATTCGTAAGTGAGTGGAAAACAAAGAAATCATTTGTCCAAGAATCTCCCGGCCCAGGGGTCCATAATCCTCCACCAACGTATATGTCTGAGCCAATCACAAAGGCAGATGATGCATATCTTGATCTCCCAGGAAAATTCGGTAATTGTGTCCAGGTGTTTGTGAGTGTGTTGTATCCCCAAAAATCTTGCAGTGTTACCCCACTGTTTATATCAAATCCTAGCCCAAAGTATAAGGTCGTTCCCACCGAAACACTAACTGTACTTGATCTTGAGGGATAAGGACCAGGAAAGGTGGTCACGGAATTCCAACTTTGAGCGTTTAAGAACGCACTTGTTGACAACAGGCATCCGACCAATACAATTTTTGTAAAATGTCTCATAGTAATGTACTTAGTTTCAATTTGCTTTTTAATAATACTCCAAAACAAGCATCAATTTCAAGATTGTACAAATAGAATATTGAATTTATTATCTTGCATTAAACCCCACCACAATGGAACTCAGTTCTTTAATGAAAAAATATGCCGAACAAATTGGCGGCCAATACACAGAATACGACCAATCCAATTCAATAATTATCATGCCTGTTTCGGGAGGGCGCTTTCAAACGGTGCTGGGCAGAATTACCCAAAATGAACTCTATAATCGCAAACTCATATCGCTTAACTCTAAGGTGTGTGCCGTCAAACCGGATCTTGATTTTAAAATGCTATTGGAGCAAACGGCTTACTTCAATTATTGCCGCTTTGTGATCAAAGAAAATTATCTGCAGATTGAAGCAGTTGCCTCTCTTATTGGCATTTCGGAAGAAACGATCAAGGAAATGGTGCAGGAAGTCGCCAACCTTGCAGACCAGTTTGAATTGAAACTAACGGGCGTAGATATTCACTAGAATAAGTAGCCTCGGCTATTTTTTTACAAACTTCTCGCTGGCCTCTTTTTCAAGCTCCTCCCATTCATCAGGTGGTGGTGGTGTTCCTCTTTCAAAAACCTCCTGCAAAAGCCACTTCACAATTTCCTTTTTCAAGCCAAATTGCTTTACCAGGCTTTCACAAAAAGCAATCTCCTTCTTCTCCACGACACCATCGGCCCACACCATCAGCATCAGATCGTAAAGCACATTCATCTGATCATGGAAATTATCCGGAACATTGACCACATATTTCTCTTTGCTATCAATCAGTTCCTTCACTTGCCTTTCTTTAAGGCCATACCGCTTCCCAATTTTGAACAACATTTTTTGTTCTTTCTCATGCACAAAACCATCGGCCTTGGCCAACGCGAGCAAGTTCTTAATGTGGTTTTTCTTGTACGATAAGTATTGATGTTCAAAAAAACCTTTCATAATCTTTCAATCTAAGGTTAAACAATTAGACACTTTGAAAACGAAACCTCAATTTTTAATCTTCACCCATTTCTTGTTTGACTTCGCTGATTTTACCACGGTCTCCACAAAAGTCATCCCGCGTACACCATGACCAACATCAGGGAAATCATATTTTTCTGCATTAATTTTCTTGCCGGGTTTATAATCTTTAAGAGCATTGGTGAATGAGCGGTAAATATTTGCAAATGCTTCAAGGTAGCCTTCAGGATGACCCGCCGGAGTGCGGATGTATCGCTTGGCATCGTCAGACAAATAGCTCCACCCCGCTCTCAGGATTTCCTTTGGTTTGTCGAGCCATTTCAACACCAGAGTGTTCGGTTCCTCCTGCCTCCATTCAATGCCTCCTTTTTCACCATAGATGCGGATATTCAAATTATTTTCTTCACCTGCAGCAACCTGAGTTGCCAGTAACACACCCGTAGCATTATTGTCAAACTTCACCAGCATCGAGTTATCGTCATCCAACAAACGACCAGTTACCACTGTATTGAGCATCGTGCACACCTCAGTGATGTTTGCTCCGGTGATATATTCGGCAAGGTTAGCAGCGTGTGTACCAATGTCACCAATGGCTCCACCCATTCCCGATTGCTTAGGGTTGGTACGCCATGAAGCCTGCATATTACCCTCCTTTTCCAGGGGAGCCGAAAGCCAGCCTTGCGGATACTCTACAAATACCTTGCGCACTTTTCCAATCTTCCCCGATCGTATCAGGTGGCGGGCTTCTTTTACCATCGGGTAACCGGTATAGGTGTGAGCCAATGCCAATATCAGTCCCGTCTTATCAACCAGTTTTTTCAACGAATTGGCTTCTGCCAACGAAAATGCAATGGGTTTTTCCACCATCACATGAAAGCCACATTCTAATGCCATCTTGGTTGGGGCATAATGAACGTGATTTGGAGTGACTACACTTACAAAGTCAATCCGCTGGTCAGGAGGTAAATTCTTTTCCTTCTCAAACATTTCAGAATAGGTGGTATATACTCGCTTGGGATTAAGGAAAAGTGATTTACCAGTTTCTAATGACTCAGCAGGATCTATGCTGAATGCACCGCACACGAGTTCAATTTGCCCATCAATACCTGCTGCCTTGCGATGCACCGGTCCGATAAAGGAAGTGAGGCCTCCGCCTACCATTCCCATTCTAAACTTTCTCTTCATGAATAATTTTGTAAGCTTGAAAAGTAATAAAATTTATGGGTCAATAAAAGCAGATAATCATCCAGGGTTAATTGAAACCTGTCAAATTGAAGCCTTTCTC
>Ga0206976_1053_pt1 | contig 38788 bp, 36 predicted proteins | sample Alteio_BWOrgHeat_82_FD_152926 | JGI IMG/M metagenome (GOLD analysis project Ga0206976, IMG submission 152926) | Enriched cells from forest soil in Barre Woods Harvard Forest LTER site, Petersham, Massachusetts, United States -... | ecosystem: Environmental > Terrestrial > Soil > Temperate forest >... | reverse complement strand
AAAAGATTATGAACAAGAATCAAATTGATGAACTGATTGCCAAGTACAATGAAGGATTAGCAGACCCTTCGGAAATACATCAATTGGAATTGCTCATTGAGTCTGGTGAAGTTGAATTTACACGTCTTCGTGAGTTGACCAAGTTTGACGAAAGTATCGATAAGTTCAAGGAGCCTGTTCCTTCTAAGAAACTGGATCAGAATTTTTATGACATGCTCTCACGGGAAACCAGCAGGTCAAAGCAATTTGATTTTGCTTCATGGTTTTCTTTTGAATCGCTAATCCCCAAACTTTCTGTTGCAGTTGTGTTGCTTGTTCTGGGTTTCGTTGGTGGCACAGTTTTGCAAAAGAATTCTGGTGGAGGTGAAGTAAGAGAACTGGCTCAAGAAGTCAGCGGACTAAAAGAGATGATGATGATTTCTATGCTTGAAAAAGAATCTGCCACCGATCGATTGAAGGCAGTAAGCCTGAGTGAGGAAATAAAGGGACCTAGTAAAAAAGTAACTGAAGCGCTTTTTAAAACACTTAATTCTGATCCGAGCGTCAATGTAAGACTGGCTGCACTTGATGCGCTCCAAAGCTATGCGAAGTCACCCACTGTTCGCGAAGGTTTGGTGCGAGCCATTGCTCAGCAAGATTCACCACTAGTGCAAGTGGCTATGGCCGAATTGATGGCTGCCATGCAGGTAAAATCATCTGTTAAGGAATTGAAGAAAATCATGGAACAAAAATCCATGCCAAAGGAAGTGAAGCAGCGGATTGAAGAAAGTATTAAGGTTTTGATCTAAAAAATTAAATTTTATGAAAAAGATTATAATGATTTTGTTGTGCCTGCCTCTCTTAAGCGATGCACAATCATTCACCGATAAAGTTACTCTCGAGTTAAAATTTGAAAAGGCAAGCTCGTCGAATACACTTGTTCTGGCAAATATTAACGGCTCTATGAAAGTGCAGGGATATGATGGTGATAAAATCCTGATCGAAGCAGATCGTACAATAAAAGCAAAGACCGATGCCCGGCTTGAGCAAGGCAAAAAGGAAATGCAACTTCAACAAATCGATCGTGTAGATACTCTGATCGTTTACGTAGGCGGAGGTTGCAATCATTTTGGATATCGCACCAACCGGAGACGTAACAATGGATGGTCATATCATTGGGATTGCAATGATGGCAACTGCAATCCACCCTACGATTATACTTTTAACTTCACAGTGAAAGTGCCTAATGGAATTAACGTTGAGGTTTCAACGGTGAATGAAGGGAGTGTTACTGTCGAGAGTGTGAAAGGTAAAGTGAAAGCAGAGAATGTCAATGGCGCAATTCGATTGACAGCACTTGCGGGTCAAACGTATGCCAGTACTATTAATGGAGACGTTGATGTCGATTATTCCCTTAACCCTAATCAGGACAGTCGGTACTATTCGCTCAACGGAGACATCAATGCCTTATTTGTAAAGGGATTGGCTGCCAACGTGAATTTTAAATCGTTTAATGGAGCGCTTTATACCAACGTGCAACAATTGGAAGGTTTGCCGGCTATGATTGAAAAGAAACAAGAGGAGAAAGGAACAAGTTTAAAAATCGGACGCAATCGCTTTAAGATTGGTTCGGGTGGAGCGCTTCTGGATTTTGAAACCTTCAACGGAGATGTAATTGTAAAAGAGAAAAGTAATTAAAACGTTTAAAAAATAAAGTTATGAAAAATGTATTGGTAGTATTGGTGATGTTGATGAGTGTGGCGCTGCGAGCGCAGGATTCAGGGGAGTTTACTGTTCCTTTCTCAAGCCCCACGAGCCCATTTAAATTATTAGTTGATATTAAAACCGGCTCGGTAAAAATAAAAGGGACAGCTCGCAAAGACGTATATGTAAAATATAGCAGCGAAAAGGACAATGACGGCGACCGTGATGATGATAATGATGATGAAAAAAGAGGGCGATCAGGTCACAGGGTTAAGGTAAATGTAGATGTAAATGACGGTGAGAAGCATGGCCGCTCCAATCGTGAAGGTCTAAAGAAGATCAGCAGCGGAACAATGAATCTTGAAGCTTCTGAATATCAGAACACGGTGAAAGTTAATTCTGATAATTGGGGTTCGAGAATTGAAGTGACAATAGAGGTGCCTTCTACCATCACTATGAAAGTGAAAACGTATAACGATGGCGATCTGGATGTAAATAATATTACCGGAACTGTGGAACTGATCAATTACAATGGGGCAATCACTGCCACCGGAATTTCAGGAACAGTTGTAGCTGAGACGTACAATGGAGATATAAAAATTGCCTACGACAAGCTGACTCCTGATACCCCATTGTCTTACGCGAACTACAATGGTGATATTGATCTTACTTTTCCAACAGGATTCAAAGGAAGTTTTAAGATGAAGACCAAACAAGGTGAGATTTATTCAGGGTTTGATACGCAAGTGCAAAAAGCAAGTCCGGTTACTAAAACCGAATCAAAGACAGGCGTATATAAAGTTGTGATTGATGATTGGGTGAAAGCAGATGTAAATGGCGGTGGACCAGAGATTAGCATTCAAACATACAACGGCGACATCTACTTGCGGAAGAAATAAGGTTATGATTTAATTGAAGGGGAGAGAGCTTAACGGCTCTCTTTTTTTGTCACACTTTTTGGGGCACAAGTCATTCACAGTTTTTTTTCGGACTGCCATAGGGTTGACAGTGGAACCAACGTTATTTATCAAACTAAATAACTCTACTTATGATATCCCTTTTCAAATGCAACATCATGCTTTTCTTAATTAGTTCATGGTGCTACGCACAAACAAATTTGAACTCTAACCAAAATATCAAAGTAATAGAGTTCAGGAATTACATAACCAAACCCGAGATGCGGGACAGGTTTACTGATTTATTTGAAAAATACTTTACCGAATCTCAAAATAAAATTGGGGGCTACACTCTTGGACAATTCAGACTGAAAGGCGCTGACGATCACTTTGTCTGGATAAGGGGATTTAATGATATGGAGTCAAGAAGTAAATTTTTGCCGGAGTTCTATGGCGGAGATGTCTGGAAAGAACATAGAAGTGAAGCTAACAGCATGCTGGTGAATAATGATAATGTTTATCTGCTAAAGCCCTTGAATCCGAACGGTATCAATAGTAATGAATTCAGAAAAGAGAAGGGGATTGTGGTTATTGATTTCTATATCGCCAATACCAAACTTGATAAACTGATTACGATATTTACCAATAAGTATCTCATGGTACTTAAAAATGCAGGAGTGACCAATACAACGCTCTGGGTATGTGAACTGGCGGAAAATGATTTTCCAAGGCTTCCGGTATTTCAGGATAAGAATCTAATGGTGGCAATTACATGTTATAGAAGCGAGGAAGATTATCAAACTAAAATGAGACAAGTTGAGGCGGCTGTACAACCTGAATTGAAAAACGAGCTCCAAGATATAATCACGACAAAGAGTACGCTTATACTTTACCCAACACCAAAGTCATTTGGATTCAACTAAATATAACCACCACAATTTCGCTTTTTGTTAATCAGGGAGTTTAATATCTTAGCGGGATAAGCGGGAGTAGCTCAGTTGGTAGAGCATCAGCTTCCCAAGCTGAGGGTCGCGAGTTCGAGCCTCGTTTCCCGCTCGTAATATCATCAAAGACTATTCTCGATAGTATTGAATATATGAAGAAAGAGGGCTCAGCGTGTTGAATCGAAAAATTAATAAGGAACCGCTCCTGTGTTAACGCCCATAAATCCGCCCCAATAACTGGAGGAATCAAATAGGTGGGTGTTTGTTTCAGGCCAATGATCCTTATCAAATCCAGGCGCGTTTTTAAGAATGTCAGCAGATTGATCGAATAAAAATACTTCATTCTTAGCATCAAGTTTTAATAGAGAATAGGGCAGGGCAAAATATTTTTCACCAACACCAAGAAATCCGCCAAACTCTACAACTACGTACTCAATCTTGCCAGTGCCCAATTCGATCATGATGTTGTTGATCGTGCCAAGACGCTCACCCTTTGGATTTAAAACCTTGTCTCCAATAATAGAGGTGGCTGTTAAGAACTTCACCGGACTGTTGGGATGTGCACCGGCGTGGTTCTTTCCCGATAAATTGTCTGTTTCAAAAGTCTTCATAATTTATTTGGTTGGTCAAAAATTTAACTGACGAATCTGAGTCTTGAATTTTACAACAAAGCTTCAATCGCCAACAAAAGTGTGTCGCTTTCATTAATGCGCTCTTACATCAAGAGTACCGTTTGTTATATACTTTACGCATTCTCTTTTTTATCGGGGTTGATTAATTACCTGACATATCACATCAGTCAATCATGTAATTCATTTCATCAGTCATGTAAAATTATTCTTTGTAATCCTTTCAATTTTGATTCCTTAAAGTTCAGCGTAAAATTAAAATTCCAACTGATGACCACGGACTCGACATTAATTAAGACAAGGGAGGCAAATGGCACTTCTGCAGAAATTCAAAAGATTAATACAACCATGAAGGCGCTTGTCTATCATGGGCCCGGAAAAAAATCATGGGAAGAAAAGCCTAAACCTGTACTTATTGAATCTACCGATGCAGTTGTCAGAATTCTTAAAACAACAATATGCGGAACAGACCTACACATTATGAAAGGTGATCTTCCTGAAGTTATTGATGGACGAATCATTGGTCATGAGGGCGTTGGTGTAATCGAAGAAGCAGGAAGTGCCGTAACCAATTTTAAAAAAGGAGATCACGTGATAATCTCTTGTGTCACCTCTTGTGGCAAATGTGATTATTGTAAGAAAGCTATGTATTCGCATTGCGAAAAGGGAGGCTGGATATTGGGCTACATGATTGATGGCACACAGGCGGAGTATGTCAGGATACCGTATGCAGACAATAGTTTGTATCCAATTCCTGAAGGAGCAGATGAAGAAGCACTAGTGATGCTGAGTGACATTTTGCCCACAGGTTTTGAATGCGGAGTGCTTAACGGAAAAGTAAAACCCGGAGATACAATTGCGATCGTAGGTGCGGGACCAGTAGGTATGGCTGCACTTTTAACAGCTCAATTCTATACTCCAGCAGAAATCATCGTGATCGATCTGGATGATAATCGTCTGGCTGTCGCCAAAACTTTTGGAGCAACTCACACAATTAATAGTACCGATGGAAAGGCAGTTGAGCAGGTGATGAAGCTAACTAACAATAAAGGTGTAGATGTGGCCATCGAAGCTGTCGGGATGAAACCTACCTTCGAGATGTGCGAGGAAATTATTACTCCTGGCGGTCACATTGCCAATATCGGCGTTCATGGAAAAAGTGTTACGCTTCATCTTGAAACACTCTGGTCAAAAAACATAACGATAACCACGCGACTGGTTGACACGGTCACAACACCAATGCTTTTTAAAACTGTTTTATCTAAAAAGATAGAGCCCAAAAAATTGATTACTCACCGGTTTAAACTGGATCAGATTATTGAAGCCTATGAGACATTTGGAAATGCTGCGAAAGAAAAGGCATTAAAAGTAATACTAACCAATTAATTAGTCATACCCGTTCAGAAAATGAAATCATTAGAATTTAAAATATACAAAGTGAAAAATAATTATGCGCTTGGCCTTGCATTAAGCATCTGCATCTTTGGGTTCAGTCCAAGCCTGCTTTCACAATCGATTTACAAAATCACTGACTCAAAGGATATCGATATGAAATTGTTGGGCACATCCACTTTGCATAAATGGTCGATGGACGCTAAAACTTTTGAAGGCGAGGCGCAATTTGGTTTCGCGCCTGGCAACGATCATGAATTAACATCCCTTAAATCTCTAAGCTTTTCATTAGAAGCGCTAAATCTAAAGAGCGGCGAAAAGAGTCTAGACAAAAATGCCTACAAGGCATTGAAGGCAGACCAGTACAAGGATATTTTATACAAGCTCATATCGGCCACGGTATCTCCTGAAAAAGAGAATCGGTACGTGATCAAGTCAAAAGGCAAGCTCACCATTGCAGGCGTTACAAAAGAAATAACGATGGACATACTGGGTATTGTGAACGCTGACGGAACAATCACCTGCAATGGATCTGATAAATTGAATATGACAGACTACCAGGTCAAGCCACCCTCCTTTATGTTAGGCGCAATGAAAACCGGCGATGCCATTACCCTTGAGTTTACATTAGTTTATAAAAAACAAAAGGGCACTTAGTCACAAGCTTTACGAAAACTCAAAATGAAAATTACACTACTATTACTTTTTTGCCTGGCTTCCATTGTTTTAAAAGCACAGCTACCAACCATTCAATATTTTCGTCAGAATAATAAAATGGGTTTGAATGTTTTTGAAACCACCAAGAATGATACAGTCCGTTTCACCGGAATGAAGGTGAGAATCGGTGGAAACTTCACGCAAGACTTTCAGGGGCTTAGCCATCAAAATAATGCTATTCCAGTATTAGTTGGCGGTGTAAATAAAAACCAACTCATATCGCTCACTAACGGATTTAATCGCGCTATGGCAAATCTGAATATTGATGTTCAATTGGATGACGGTATCCGAATGAATGTTACCATGTACCTGTCTACACGGCATCATGAAGAAACATGGGTGAAAGGAGGATTTGTTCAAATTGATAAATTGCTTTTTCTTAATAGCGAGTTTATTAACAGGATGATGAAAAACTTCACGATTAAGGCTGGAGATTATGAACTCGATTACGGTGATCAGCATTTTCGCAGAAGCGACGGAGGCAATGCCATTTACAATCCCTTTGTAGAAAATCACATCATGGATGCCTTCGCTACAGAAATTGGAAGTGAGATTTATTTTCATCCAAAAAGCGGACTGATTGCAATGCTTGGAATAACTAACGGTGAGCTTAACCCGACTGTGGTTGCGTCATCTCAAATTGACTCGGCCACGGGAAAATTGAACAAGTATACTCCTGCATTTCACGGCAAGCTTGGATACGACAAACAGCTTAACAAAGATCTGCGTTTCAGATTGACAGGATCATTTTATGTGAATAAGAGTTCGGCAGGCAATACGTTATTTTTCGGCGACAGAACCGGCTCACATTATTTCTTTGTGATGGAGAATACGGCTGCCACCTCCGATGGCAACGCCTGGTCGGGAAGGCTCAATCCACAGTATAGCGAGCAGGTGAAGACGTTTATGATAAATCCATTTGTGAAATACAAAGGCGTAGAGTTATTCGGCACCTATGAAGTAGCTAAAGGACGAATGATCACGGAGCGAGTTATGCGCACAGCCACTCAATATGCTGTTGATGTCATTTATCGCTTCCCTCAGGAAACGGAAAATTTCTGGATTGGTGGCCGTTATAATTCCGTTACAAATACTCTTCCTGGCAATCCGATTGACGTAACTATTAATCGTGTTGTGGGATCACTCGGATGGTTTGTTACTAAAAATGTAGTGATGAAAGCCGAGTATGTTAACCAACAGTATAAGAACTTTGCACTGACGGATATCCGCTCGGGTGGAAAATTTAATGGCTTTATGATTGAAGCCTCAGTTGGGTTTTAATTACAAACCTCTGGTGATAGAATTCGATTTAATGATTCAAGATGATTTTACAACAGAAAGGCCCTACTCATCTCTAAGTGTTTTCACGGGGTTCATTGTAGCTACGGCAAACACCTTAAAACCAATTGTGGCAATGCAAATGATAAACAGCAAACTGCTGGCTAAGATTACTGTAATGATGTTTGCCCCCTGATAATACTTCCAAATACTGCTCATGATCACTGTAGACCACGCAAGGCCTGCCCAAGATCCAAGCAACGAGGCAACGACAAGAATGATAACAAATTCCATATTGATCACTTGTGTGATATTGAAAACAGAAGCCCCAAGGATTTTTCTAACGCCAATTTCTTTCATACGCTTTACAATATTGAGTGAAACCAGGCTGAAGAGTCCAGTGACTGAAAGCAGCATGGCTATAACACCAAGAAATGTGTAGCCATACACAATGCTCATATTAAGTTGATCGACTTGTTGCAGCTGCGAAGACAATATATACCCATTGTATAGCCGGTTGGGAAAAGTTTGATTCCATTGTTTATTCATAAAGGCATTCACTGAGGACACATTATCTGATTTTGTACTGACTACAATCTGGCTGTATTTGTCAGGCAATACATAACGGATCATCATGGGTTCCATCTCGCGCCACAGCCCTAGTGTGTACACATCTTTCACTACACCAACAACGATAAGCTTTACAGAGTCTTTCCACTTGACCTCTTTCCCCAAAGGCTGATCCCAGCCAAAAAGCGTAGCCATCTTTTGCGTGATGATGATTGATTCTTTTTGATCGGTTTCGGAGTCTTTGATAAAATCCCTGCCAGCAATGAGTTTGAGATCCATAGTCTTCAGATAATTGTCGCCTACATCAATGATGTCGACCTCGGCCTGCAAGGCTTCATGTTTTACAGGCTCATGCGCCCGTGAAGAGAAAATTCCGCTTTGCGCACCCGCTATCGAAAGTATTTCTGGATTTTCTAGCAGCGCATTCCGATAGGTGGTGAATTCAGATTGATTATTTACCCACGCTATTACTGATCCGCGAATGTCAAAACCTAAATCGTACTCGCGCTGGTAGTTCGCATTTTGCAGAAAGCCAATGGCACTCACAATCGAAATGAGGGAGATAGCGAATTGCAATCCAAGCAATGTGCGCGTGAAATAGTTGGTGCCTCCAAATTGGAGTTTCCCTTTCAGAATATTCACTGGATTGAACTTGCTGATATAAAAAGCGGGGTAGCTTCCCGCCAAAACGCCCGTGAACAGCAACACGCCAACCATGAACAGAAGAAAAGCCGGAGTATAATGCGGAGTAATGTGAATATTATTGGCGGTCATCAAATTCCATCCTTCAACAAGAACATCAGCAAGGCAGACACCCATCAACAATGAAAGAAAACAGATAAATGTAGTTTCGCCGATAAACTGTATAATCAACTGTGCCCGCATACTTCCCATCACTTTGCGGATGCCGATCTCTTTCAATCTTCGCGAAGAAATGGCAATGGCAGTATTGGTCAGGTTGAAACATGCTATCAGCAATATTAATACAGCCATGATCGCCGAGCCGACAATTGCCGACAAAGGAGGAGCAGCCCATGTCTCAGCCCTGACTTCCTCTGCGCGGTCGCGATGAGCCATGGACGAAAACGGATCTAAGGCAAACTCGTTCACCTGAAAGTCGTTGCGTACCTTATTGTTATTTTCCTTATACGGTTGAAGCTGCTGATGCACAGTTTGCACGCGCTGCAGATCGTTGATTTGGACAAACAAAGTGCTTTCTTCTTTCCAGTCGTCGGCCTTTATAGTTTTATATTCATCCTTTACATTTTCAAAATTCATGAACGCCTGCCCTTCGTCTTTATAGAAACTGGAATTCATTGGCGGCTCGCGGAAGACACCGGCAATCTTTATTTCTTTCAGCTCGGTACCATACACCTGTGTAACGGTTTTATCAAGAGCGGCTTCAGGACTGCGGAATAACCGGACGGCCATATTTTCACTGATGAAAGCACTCGTTTTGTCTTTCAGATTGGATGGACTGCCCGAAATAAAATCGAAAGTGAACATCCCAAAAAAATCAGGGTCTACGTAAGACAGATTGGAAGCAAAGAGATCATCTCCTTTTTTGAAGTTGGAGTGTGAACGAAAGTATCGCGAGGAGCCGTTTACATCAGTGAAAGTCTTCTCAACTATTTCGCCCAATGGAAATGCTGCGTAACCGAACTTGGTAAGTTTATTTTCAAATTTGCGAACTGCGCTTACACGGTAGATGTGCTCGCTGTTTTTATGTATTGCATCAAAATCAGAGTCGTACTCAAGAGCGAGGTATCCTACGATACAGCAGGCAATTGCAATGCCCATCCCGAATACGTTGATAATGATGAACACCTTGTTCTTCATTATACTGCGGAAAGTAATTAGAAAGTAGTTTTTGATCATATGCAGTCGATTTTACCAACAAGCGTGCCAGCGTCCTAAATGGTTGATATTGCAATAATTGACCAATATTCCGTTCAAATACGAATGAATACGTCCGGTAATGAACGTAAATGCTGCCACTACCTTGCATTCAAAATGACGTGATAGTCTAAGGTTTAATAACTCTGGAGCAAAAACGAGCAACATCCGGAAATTTGGCACTAATTGATGCGCTGGGACCGCTTTAAATTTCCTTTGGATAAGATTTTATGAAGAACTACCTTTGTAGAGCATTAAGTTAAATCCAATCAATTTATTCTCTAATCATTCATTACCCTTCAATTCCCTTTCGGGATTAAAATAATCGAATAGTTACCAGTAAATTATGTGAGTTTAACTTAGTACAAATAATTATTAATTTCTTTAACAAAATCAAAATGCAAGGAACAGTAAAATTCTTCAATGAAGCCAAAGGTTTTGGATTCATTACACCGGCCGACTCAAGCGAAGATATCTTCGTACATTCTTCGGGCCTCATTGATAAAATTCGTGAAAACGATAAAGTCGAATACGAAACCGAAAGAGGTAAAAAAGGCATGAATGCAGTTCGCGTAAAAGTGGTTAAATAATCACGATTAACGATCTAAAAAAAGCCACCACACGGTGGCTTTTTTATTTTATGATGCTTTTAGAAATGAGGGAAGAATTACTTCTTTTAGTTGGTGCGTAGTTGCCACAAGCGCCATTTCAAGAGGGTGTATGTCATTCATGGCCGCAATGTATTTTTTCAAAACTATGGTGTCGCTGAATTCAAGCTCCATTTTCTTTCTGCCACGTGCACCCATGGTTTGCAGCATGGCATCTTCGGTCTCGGTCATCGCTAACATTTTGATCGCCAAATCTTCTGCGTTTTGCGATTCGCAAAGCAACCCGTTGAGTCCGTCTTTCACAACCTGACGGCAACCCGGAACATTTGTAGTAATAATTGGCTTGCTTAAACAGGCAGCTTCCATCAATGAACGTGGCGAGCCTTCACGATATGATGGCAATACAACACAATCTGCCTGATTGATATAATGTTGCACGTGGTCTGTTTTGCCCAGGTATTCTACCAAGCCTTCCTCTATCCAGTTATCAACTACATTCAATGGTATGCCGCGTTTATGCTCTGGGTCTTTGGCGCCCAGTAATTGGAAACGAGCGTTGATGCCTTCTGCTTTTAGTAACTTAATTGCTTCAACATATTCTACAATCCCTTTTTCGAGGATCAGGCGCGATACGAGAAGGAAAGTAAATATTTTGTTTCGCTTGAAAGGAGCAGGGGTAAAAGCAGCCGCATCAATTCCGGAACCGGGTAATATTTCAGCACGCTCTGGAGATACTAATTTCTCTTCGATGAAAAGTTGCATGTCCTCGGGGTTTTGAAAGAACACCTTCTTGGGGAAGCGGAATGAAATCTTGTAAAGGAGCTTAGCAACCATCGACACGAGGCCCTTTTTTAGAAAAACAGTACCCAAGCCACATACGTTGTTGATGGATGGTATGCCCAAAGCAGCTGCAGCGAGCGTTCCGTACACATTGGGTTTAATTGTAAAATGGAGAATGATGTCTGGCTTTACTCTATAATAGATAGCACCGAGTTCGGCGATTAGCGCCATGTCTTTGATTACGTTTGCTCCGCGGCTGTCCATAGTAACATTGTGGTGCACGCATCCGATGTTGACGAGATGATGGGTATAATCGTCTGCAGGTGCTATGGTATGTACTTCATGGCCCTGCTGCAACAAGGCTTTTACAAAATTCATCCTGAAATTGTAGATGTTCCAGGACGTGTTGAGGACAATGGCAACTTTCATACAGATTGTTTCCCCGGCATTGACAAAAATGGCGCCTGCCCGATTCTGATGAAATCAGGAGGTTTAAGCCCCAATAAGTGTCCTTCTGCGGAACGGCCATTCCCAAATGGGGAGAATCAAACTCTTGAAAATGAGGTTATTTGTACAGAGTGAAATATGGATGCTTACGTCCTTCAAACCGCGTACATCAGCACCGCTACCACATGACAGGTGGTGCCGGCAAGCACAAAAAGATGCCATACAAAATGACTGTACCGCATGCGATGGTCATAGGCAAAGAAGATTACGCCAAGCGAATACATCACACCACCACCCAGTAACCAAAAGAGGCCCCAAAACGGTAACCCATTATATAATGGTTTTGCTGCGAGCACAGCCATCCAGCCCATGCCCAGATATAATGCAATTGATAGCTTATCAGTCTTAACATTTCGTACCGACTTGAGTACGACTCCGGCAGCAGCCAAACCCCAGATAATTCCAAACAGCGACCAGCCCCAGGCCCCATACAAAACTGTAAGTGTAAAGGGTGTGTACGTTCCGGCAATCAAAAGAAAAATGGCACTGTGGTCAAAAATCTGAAACACTTGTTTTGTTCGGCTTTGCGGAAATGCATGATATAAAGTAGAGGCCATATATAACACCATCATGGTAGCCCCAAAAATACTCACGCCCACTATAGCTGCCGTGCCATTAGCTTTTACAATCATCACCGGTGTAACGGCTACGGCTGCAATGAAACCCACACCATGGCTAATGCTATTGGCGATTTCTTCACCAAGAGTTTGAGGGCGATCGTTATGGAAGACCTTTGGCATAAATCAGCAGGCAAGATACTGAGTTATGAAGGTTTCTCCCGATTGTAATTAAAACATTGTCAACCGGGTGAGAGAAATCAAACCTGATATTGGCTTACGTTACTTGATCGCTAGCGACAACCGCGACCATATTTCATTATCAAATGCTGAAAGCGCCTGCGTGGATGAGGCGTTGGATTGACTTCCGTGACGGATAACGACCACATCTTTACTGCTTGAAATATAAATCTTCTTGTCGTTCGACCCCAAAGCCGATACTAAATCGGTCGGAGCACTTGGAATCAAGGCGCCGCTAACCGAAACATCTGTTGTCGGACTCGAGGAAGGCAAGATGTAAGACCCTTTCCCGTTTAGCCACCACAGATATCCATACGAGGGATTAATAGTTTGCGACGTACTTGTCATTGCCTGAAAATAATTTGCATCAGTCATCACAGTGGTTCCGTTCCATTGGCCGTTTGACGCTACCAATAAACCAAAGCGTGCCATGTCACGGCCCGAGCAGGAAATGGTAAGCCCTTCAGGGTCTGTAGTCCATGAAGAATTTTGCATTCCTATGACTGACCAAAGTTGAGTATTCGTTAAATCCGTTAAGGACATGTTGTAAACCATTTCTAAAATGCTAATCACCTCCTGATAAGCAGTAGTATTATAATACCATGAAGTTCCGGCATCCGCCTGATATGTCAGGTCTTCATTGAGCCCGCTCGTCATTGTAAGTAAATGTTTTACAGTAATTAAATTTTCTTGCGCCAGTGTAGCTTTCGACCAGCCGGTTCCTAAGTAATCACTTGCTTTTTTGGTAATATCCAATTTGCCTTGCTCCTGAGCCAACCCCGCGATAAAACTCACCATGCTCTTGGTTGCTGAAAATATTTTTGCCGAAGTAGTATTAGTCCAGCTACTCCAATAATTCTCTGACACGATCCTGCCTTTATATAGAATTATGAATGCTGTTGAGTTGTTGGAGGCTACATAACTAATAGTGTTATTGAGTTGAGTCACATCCCAGCCCAAATCAGCGGGGTTTACTGTTTCCCAGGTACTGCCTGTTAACGGTGGGAAGTAGGGTGTAGTAAATGAAGGCGAACTAGTACTTGATTTATGACAGGAGGTGAGCGATAACACAACAATTAATAAAAACAGGTAGCCCGTAATTTTTGTAATCATGCATGGAGAGGTTTATGAAAATTATTTATGGCGTAAGACTTCAGAGTCAATGCAAGGTTTAAAATTGAAATGGCTCAAATGAACTTAAGCCATTTCTTTTCAGCGTGCTTGAATTTGTACGATTCGTACCAGCGACATAGTATATAGAGAATAATAACATCCACAATAAATACAATATAGAGTAAGCCAAGGCTCCACCGGTGATCTTCAGGCATCCACGTATAAGGGGCGGTATCGTACCACTCAGTGATCATGCTGCCCTCCCTGAACCAGAGGACAAGCAATGCACTTAAATGAATCAGGAGAATGTGCATCAAATAGAAGAAGAAAGGTACTTTTCCAAAAATCACCATAGCCTTTGCGAAAGCGTTTTGAGCTTTTTCAACATAAGGCATCAGCCAAATGGCCGGCCCCAAGGTCATGAGCAGGTACAACTGTGATGCAGGGTATTTTCGTTGGTTAAGCAGTTGAAATAAAAAAGGAGTATTGCCCTCTGCCGGAGAAATTAAAATCATCAAGCTTCCTACCACAACAAAAGCGAGGGTAGCAATTGCTCCTATACTAACTAATACTTTTTTTCTGACTGCATATTCAGTTTGCAATATCAAACCAAAGCCATAACCTGCGGCCATCACGCCAATCCACGGTACCAGTACGTATAAGATTTTAATAAATGAAGGCCCTTCCAACCCTGATGAATAGATAAACTCCCAGAAGTGGCCAAACGAAACCCGCATGGATTCTGGTAAAGCACTAGGCACGTAACTGAATATGTTTTGAAAAAATATAATAGCTAACCCGATAATTCCTACCACCTTCGGTTGAAGTCTCGCTAGCAAGGCAAGCAGCACCATACACCAGCCAAGCATCCAGATTACCCCGGCTAATGTAAACTTGGAGTAATCAAGATTGAATGTCCAGAAAAATCGAATTACTGTAAGTTCGAGCACTACCAAAAGCAAGCCACGCGTGAGAAGGTATCGTGCCAGTTTGCTTGTGTCACTTAATTTGATTCCATATAAATAAGCACTGGTACCCGATAGAAAAACAAAAGCCGGAGCACAAAAATGAGTGATCCATCGGGTAAAGAAAATACCTGGCTCTGGTCCGCCTGGTGGCAAACCCGAATAAACCCTGACATGGTCAATGGCCATGAGCACCATTACCAAGCCACGTATAAAATCAACAGATTGGATACGCGAAGACAGGGACGTGTGAGTGGATAGATTTGTCATAAGCAACGGATCTATTTGAAATTTATCAACTCCGTGCGAGGAAATCAAGAGCTGCTTTTTACCCACGCTAAAAACGATGAATTATAACAATTGAAGGCAGTGAAAAGTGAATCAGACCGTTTGAGCGAATACTATTCTTTAAAACGTAATTTGAAAAACAGGAGTGTTGACGCAAGCAACAACGTGATGAGATTGGCACTCATGACAGGAACGTCATTCATGAAAATACCATAGATCAGCCAAAGTAAAACACCAAAGCAATAAAACAAAAACATTCCCAGCGAAAGATCTTTAGCCGATCGTGTCTTCCACGTCTTGATTACTTGTGGCAAAAAAGCGATGGTAGTACAAGAGCCGGCAATTAACCCGAGAATTTGAACAGGATTCATAAAAATCTTTTTATCAAAGATAAGTATCGACGCTACCACTTGCTTGTTGGTGTAAGGTTAAAATGCCTTACGATCGAATCAATCGTTTGCTGAATTATTTTTTATAAAACAGGAGTCGGCAATTTCAGCGAATGACCTTAATTTTTGATTCGAAAATTATTGAAGTTCTTTTTTAAACAAAGCTACAGATCGGCTCCAGGCAAGTTTGGCAGAGGCCTCGTGGTAACGCGACGGCGCAGTGTCATTGTTGAAAGCATGTTGCGCACCCTCGTAGATAAAAATTTCATAATGTACTCCCGCTTTCTTCAAGGCATCTTCATACGCTGGTATCCCTGCATTGATGCGATCGTCAAGCGCACCGTAGTGACACTGAACGAAGGCCTTGATCTTGGGAACATCCACAGCATCTGGCTGCCTACCATAAAATGGGATTGCTACTTTGAGGCCAGGCATGTTTACAGCCAATTGATTTGCCAGTCCGCCGCCCCAGCAAAAACCTATGCAACCGAAATTACCTGAACAATCATTTCTTGTTTTCAAGTAATCAAACCCTTTGATGAAGTTGGTCAGGTTGGTTGGTGCATCCAGCTTGCTAAATAATTCCCGTGCCTTATCAGGATCGGTGGGAGTGCCGCCTTGTGGCGCGAGAGCATCCGGAGCGAAGGCCAAAAATCCTTCGAGCGCCATCCGTCTTGTAACGTCTTCGATATGTGGATTGAGCCCACGGTTTTCATGAATAACCATCACCGCAGGATATTTTTTTTCTTGTTTAGGCCGAGCAACGTAAGCTTTCATTTCCGCTCCCTGTCCCGGATAAGAAACATGCTCGGTAAATAGCCTTGGGTCTCCGTCCTGAATGGTTTGAGCGTTTGCATAGTTTACTTCAATCAAAGGCAATATGGCTAGCGCTGCTGCAGTACTGCCGGTAAGCCTGGCCAGCTTTTGAAGAAAAACTTCACGTGTTAAAGGCTTATGTGTGTATTCGTCATAGAGGTTGATGATTTGCTGATCCATAGTGCGGGGTTTGATTTTATAAGGCTGAACTTTTACGAATTTATAGAACAGAGATGAAAAAAGAATTATTTGGGTGACCACTGGCTATAATAATTGATGTGCGCTTCGTTTGCTGTAAGATTTACTAATACAAGCAGAGGAAGTATTTTATTACCTTGTAATTCATTTTAAATAAATGACTAATGAGTCCCAAGCCGTCTTCTGTTGATAAAGCACTCAATGATTTTCTTCATGGCAAATCGGAACAGACTTTGGAGTTGTTCCATTATTTTATTGAACAATACAAGCAAATAGGTGAGGTAACGGTGCACCCGGCAAAAAGTATGATTGGCATTGCCACTGCTCGAAAACGTATTGCCTACATTACGCAACTTGGAAAGAATTTTATACATGTAGTCTTCCCTTTTGAAAGACCGTACTCCGATAATTTGTGTTTCCAAAAAATAGCCCAGGTTCCAGGTGATGCGAAACAGTTTAATCATCACTTTCGCATGCTTGTAAAAGAAGATGTGAATGCAGAGGTGAAAAAATTTATGAAGTTGGCCTACAAAGAAGGAAGCTGACATTGGAATCATTAAACAACATGAAAAAAATTCGATGGGGAATATTGGGTTGCGGAAAGATTGCCCGCAAGTTTGCTTCTGACCTGCGACTAGTTCAATCGGCTGAACTGATCGCGATTGGCGCCAGAGAGAAATCTTCACTCGAAACCTTTTCAAAAGATTTTCCAGTTCCACATCGGCACACCAGCTATGAATCTCTTGTTGAAAATACCGAATTAGATGTTATTTATATAGCTACACCTCATCCTTTTCATTATGAACATGCACTTCTTTGCTTAAAAAACAAAAAAGCAGTGCTGTGCGAAAAGGCTTTTGCCATGAACATGCGGCAGGCAAATGAAATGATAGTATTCGCGAAAGCACAAAACACATTTATCATGGAAGCTCTCTGGACGAAGTTTCTTCCGCATTACCAGTTGATGAAAAAAATGATTGCCGAAGGAAAGATAGGATCCATTCAGAGTGTGATCGCGCAGTTTGGGTTTAAGCCGACTCCTCCGGTTGCACCACGGTTATTCGATCCGACCCTTGGTGGAGGCTCTCTGCTTGATATTGGTGTGTATCCGGTTTTCCTTGCGCTGGATTTACTGGGAAGACCCGACAGTATTGAAGCTAATATGACCACGGCTTCTACAGGAGTTGATGATCAGTGTGCCATTCAATTTCATTATAATACCGGAAAACATGCGCAGCTTTTTTCATCGTTAACTTCCGATCTTGCCACTGGCGCAGACATTGCCGGCGATGCAGGGCGAATTCGACTAACTCATCGTTTTCATGGGCCTACAACTAATTTGGAATTTTACACTGGCATAGTAGATACACGACAAGCAGTCGAGTTTGAGTCTGCCAAAGGCAATGGATACGAGTATGAGGCGCAGCATGTTACCGACTGCCTGTTGCAAAGATTGGTCGAAAGCCCTGTGATGAAACATTCGGATACACTGTTGTTGATGGAAACATTAGATCGAATTAGAGACAAGGCTGGAATAAAATATCCTTCCGATCGAAAGTAAGATAATTATTGCCTCGGATTTTACTGCGGCGGGAACTATCCGTTAGCATCTTTGTTACTTGTTGATACAATAAACCAAACACTATGACCTCACTCAACATTTGCCTGATTCAATGGGACACGTACAATCGTAGAATGCAAAAAGTAATTGAAACGATTAGTGACGAAAATTTTCAAAGACCTGTAGTGCCTGATGGCAACTCACCTTCGTGGTTGCTTGGTCACCTCGTTGATACGGACGATGCTCTTTTGCAACTCTTTGGAATAAGTGACAGAATGTTTCCCGAGTTGGCAAAAGTTTACCACCATGAGCGTGGCACGAACCAAGCGGGCCATCTGTCGAAGACTGATTTGGCAGAGAAGTGGAAAGCAGTTTTAGCTAAACTCGACGAGGCCTTCAAATCGATGAATGAAAATGACTGGCTCGGGCGGCATATGAGCGTAACCGAAGAAGATTTTAAGAAAGAGCCTCACAGAAATAAGCTCAACGTTATGCTTAGCAGGGTAGGGCACAAGGCTTCACATTTGGGGCAAATTGCAATGCAAGCCAAGTAGCTATTATGGACTTTGGGGGAGGTGATCAAAAACTATCTGTTGATCCTCCGCCCCCAAACTTTCCTCCTTCGCCCGTTTCGATTTTTGGGACCACCTGATTTCCACCTAAAGTTTGGGAAACAATAAATGCCTGAAGATTAAGGCTGCCCCATTTTTCAGCAAGATGATTTTCACGGGTAAATCCATGTCGAACTGTTTTCAGGTAATTGAAAAGTAAAATCGAAATACCCAGCAAGACTGCCCCCGCTATTGTTAGTGTAATTTCCGGATGCCCGAATCCATAATAGTATTTGAAAGTAAAAACGGAAAAGGCAATCGCAACTAAGCTGACACGTAACAAAATGATGTCCTTGTTTCTTATTCCAAAAAACAGAAATGCAATCGGAGTAATTACTGTAAATCCATAAAACAAAAATGCGAAAGGCATTTCTTGACCATCTTCTAGTCGCAGATTCATCATGTCAACACTGAGTTCTCTTACTACGAAATAATTCCCGGCAGCATAGACCAACAATAAACTAAGTGATTCGATAACCATAAGATTGTTGATCCAAAATTTATACTTCAGTTTCTTTTTTATTCTTTTTACTAATACATAAACAATCAGAAAACTGATCATGATGACAAACGGGATAATCTGCCTGAATAAACCGCCTGTGTCATAGCAAGCATAAAATAGAATTCCGGCAAATGAACAAGTTGCGGCCAATGTTGTAATCAAATCAAGGTAACGTATAGCTGCAAAAGAAAATACCACCAGGCACACCAACAGCAGCGCGTACATATTAAAATCAGTCATTAAAGCCACTCCGCCAATGACAAAACCGCATGCATGGTACAACAACGCTTCTGTCACGCCAGACTTATAGTGCTTATTATTTTCAATGAATATTTTTTTGAGAAAATAGAATGAAGCAATTCCGTAAATCACGCAAAGGACTTTAATAACATCTTCGCCCGTACTGGCGAACAATAACCCCAAAATCCCTGAGACTCCTGACAGCGCTAACAGGGTAGCTATGAATAGGAGAATACGTATGATCAGGTTAGGGTGATAAAACGCGCTTGGATATGCGCTGTGAACTGCAATCTGTTGGGCTTCAGTGATGAAGCCTTGTTTAAACCAACGCTTCGTTTCTTTTATTACCACCAGATTATATAAATCGGTTTCCTTGTAAGCGAAATTCATGACTTCTGTTTAAAATAATTTTTAAACGACACAATGAAATAAATGAACCCTCCGCAGGACACTATCGAATACAAGAACCATAGCTCAATGGCTTCGCTTAATACTGTCCGAGCCAAAAGGTAGGTAGTGCCAATGTAAGCTGATATGAAGGCGTAGATCAGGAACAGGAAAGATTTTTTCCAACGAGCAACATAAAATGTAAAAACGCAACCGCTATAAATCAGCAAAAGATAAACACCCCAAAGGTTGCCAATGAAAAGACCGGCAATAGCTCCAATAAAAAAAATCAACGAGCAGAAGTTTAGATAGGTAAAGGTGAAGTGTGTTTTAATTGCCTTCTTGTCTAAGCCCAGCGATACCACCGCAACCACTGTGCTGAAAACGATAGCTGTGTTGTGAAGATTTGAAGAAGACAGAAAATTGCCGCTATACCATTTTTGGGGAGATATGCTAATACTCCAAAAGGAAGCTAATGCTGTAATTGCCAGCGATAGAATTCCTGCATGATCAAATCGGTAAGCGACATAAAAAAAGAAAGCAGACGTGACAAGAGTGCTTAGTCCCAGGTTTTCATTGAAGATTCCAAACTGAAATTGAAGATAGCCCTGAACAGAGATGAACAAGAGCGCGCCCAGCAATACGATGTAGTCAAAATAAGGCGTTGGTGAAATAACAGATGAATTGGAATATGCTGGCGCCTTCTTATACACGTACCAAAAACATGCAATCGTCAGCAGGATCAATACGATAATACTTATTACATGACCGAACTCCCCGATATTCTTATAAATAAGTATTCCCGCACCAGAAGTGAATAGTAAAACGCCGAGGTAAAAGAGTGAGCGTAGTTCATAAAAGACTGATACGATCTTTCCTGAAGAAATTAGATGAATTTTTGAATATTGATCTTCACTGATAAATCCATGATCTAAAAGTTTACGTGGAATTTCTTCTGTCATGTAGTCCTTAGTTAATCGTCAACAAGTTAGAGAAAATATTTATCGCAGAATGGGTATTTGAGATATTGACTTCTGACAAACTAGGGGCTTCAAGATAAAAAATTAACTTGGCAGAATTAGAACTATAACCATTGACGCATCGTTCTGTCTGTCGCAATTGTTATTGCAATAACCGGGAGTTAAATCCATCAACAAAATTATGTCAAAGCTCTTCGAACCCTTAACTATTAAATCTGTAACATTTAAAAATCGCATTGTGGTTTCGCCGATGTGTCAATATTCTTCAACGGATGGTTTTGCCAACGACTGGCATCTCGTTCATCTGGGTAGCCGTGCCGTTGGTGGTGCTGCTTTGGTCATTCAAGAAGCAACTGCAGTTTCACCAGAAGGGAGGATCACACCAGAAGACTTGGGACTTTGGAAAAATGAACATATTACCAAATTGAAAAGTATCACCTCGTTTATTCAAGCGCAGGGGAGTTTATATGGTATTCAGCTCGCCCATGCAGGACGCAAAGCCAGTCATGCTGCTCCATGGAAAGGCGGGAAACAATTGGCACTGCAAGAAGGCGGCTGGCAATCGTTTGCTCCTTCAGCAGTATCGTTCGTTGACGGAACAGTTGCACCTCAAGCTCTGACAGAGGAAGGTATCAATCAAGTGATTGAAGACTTCAAGAATGCTACGGTTCGCGCAGTTGAGGTGGGTTATGATGTCGTTGAAATACATGCGGCTCACGGCTATCTCATCCATGAGTTTCTTTCTCCGTTAAGTAATAAAAGAAACGATCAATTTGGTGGCGAGTTTGAAAACCGAATACGGCTGCTCCTGCATATTGTTAAAAACATCCGTGAGGTATGGTCGCACAACAAACCTCTGTTCGTACGTATTTCTGCTTCCGATTGGGCCCCCGGTGGCTGGTCTATTGATGAGTCGGTTATGCTGGCAAAAATTCTTAAACAGGAGGGAGTTGATGTAATCGACTGTTCATCGGGCGGAGTTGTACCACATCAGAAAATTTCGCTTGGCCCTGGATACCAGGTACCTTTTGCAGACCGCATTAAAAAAGAAGCGAATGTACTTACCGCAGCAGTTGGATTGATAACTTCGGTTGACCAGGCCGAAGAAATATTGACTTCAGGAAATGCAGACCTCATATTGATGGCCAGAGAATTTCTTCGAGACCCGTATTTTCCAATGCATGCGGCAAAGCATTTAGGAGAGAATATGATTTGGCCTGTACAATATGATCGGGCAAAATGAAAGCATTCTAAAATCCTTCTGCCTTCCTTCCAAGGCATTTCTTCCACATCCACCGAAGCGTGCGCAGGCCAATGACACTCAGGCCCACGGCACTGATGCTTGTACCAATGGCAAGAAAGAGAGTTTGAGTAAGAGTGAGTGACATTACTATTGGTAGTTATCAAAAGGAATAATTCGTACCTCCTTGTGCCTTATATCCATCATCAGCAAGCAAGGTGAGCAGTTTTATGAAAAATATGAAGAGCAACAGAGCTATTCGTTTACTTGAAACACTTGTTTGGAAATTAGACTCTCATTGAAATTGAGGAAATAAATCAACATTATTGACCCGATAAAATCGCTTTTGAATTAAATTGGGATTATTTTTTTTGATGACATTCATGGAAAATGAGCTTTTGATTGCTGGTATTATTCTTTTCTGTGTTCTGGCTGTTTTCGTGGCTTTTCGCTTTCGCAACAAGATTAGAGAAGAAAATGAAATACTGAGGGTAAAGCTCGAAGTGCAAGAGAAGACATTTAATGATACTGCCCATCTCATACATAATAATATTTCTCAGATTTTAGCTGTGGTTAACCTGACACTCTATGGAGTAAAACCGGCAGATACTGAGGCTGCCTCTCAAATCCAGGATACAATTGAATTGGTGAATAAGGTTATAGCCGATCTCAGGGGACTTTCCAGAGTACTAAATTCACGCGGCTTTGCAGATCAGCCACTTTCATTTCTCCTCCGGCATGAAATCGAGACGATTAGCCACGTCGGAACATTTCACATTCAATGGGAACACAAGGGAGAGGAGATAAAGATTGATCCGACTAAACAACTGATTATTCTTAGAATTGCTCAGCAGTTTATTCAAAATGCAACTAAACATGCAGAAGCAAAGAATATCTTTGTCCTATTAGAATATCAAGCTGGGATTTGTAAACTGGAAATTACCGATGACGGGAAAGGCTTTAGTGTTGAAGAATTGGAGGGACTCACGAATCTTAAAGTTCGCGCAGCTATTGTCGATGGAAATTATATAATGAAAAGCGAACCGGGAATTGGAGCTAAATTTTTATTGTCAGTGCCATTGGCTTAAGCCTTGATTGCTATGATTTCATGATTACTTACTTATGAAGAAAATTTCTCTTGGAATTGTAGACGATCATCAGCTGTTTAGCAAGTCACTCAGTCTGTTGCTAAAGAATTTCAACGAGTTTACCGTATATGTTGAGGCCGTTCATGGAAAGGAACTTCAGGAAAAATTAAAAGCTTCAACGAGAGTTCCGGAAATAATGCTCGTAGATGTGGCCATGCCAGTAATGGACGGCATCCAGACTGCACGATGGCTAAAAAAAAATTATCCTGCAATGAGGTTGATTGCGCTATCAATGAATGATAAAGAGCAAACTATTATTGAAATGCTAAAGGCAGGTTGTAGTGCTTATTTGTTTAAGGATACTCATCCGGACGAGCTTAAAAAAGCATTGTTGGAGGTTCATGCAAAGGGTTATTATAATTCCGATGCGAGTATCATTGGTTTTAGAAAACTCTTGATGTCTTTTGATGAGGATACTATCCAGATCGGAGACAAAGAGAAAGAATTCCTAACCCACGCTTGCAGTGATCTTACCTACAAGGAAATTGCCAAGATGATGAAGCTTAGCGAACGCACTATCGATGGCTATCGCGAAATGTTATTTCAGAAGTTTCGAGTGCAAAGCCGTACAGGGATGGCACTGGAAGCGATCCGCAGAGGGTTGGTAAAACTTTGAATGATAAAGCCTTTGATAATGAATATTTTAAGAAACAGTATTGCGGTTATATCAGGTTACGCGATTTTCGTTATCAGTGCTGTTTTGTTGTTTCGGATGTCCGATATTGATCCGCATGCTGATCCTTCTTTGGGTTTTATAATACTGACAGTTATCCACGGACTATTATTTTCCTTCATCGGCGGACTTTTAACACAGCTAATCTCAAAGCCAGCAACATTGGCAATAAATTATGTTCTCGCCGGAATAATTGCAGGATTTGCAACCTTCTCATTATTCAAGACTACAGGAAATCATTACTCGCAATTCACAGCCATATTTCTATTTGCTCCGGCGTCACTTTTGGGCGGATTCACTTACTTAAAGAAATTCAAAAAGTAGAAGACCACAAGCTAGACCTCACCTAGCGGCTGGTGACGAGAGAAAAGGAACACTTTAAACAAGCTGATTTCTTTTTTCAGTCAATTGTAATAAAAATGTAACCATGCTTCTCTATACAACTCCTGTATCAGGTTCGTTAAGCATTAAAATATCTATGAATAAAAAGCTAGAAAAAATATTGTTGATGGTTTTGCTTTCGATGCTTGCAGTAGTACTGTTTTATGTTGTCTTCGATTATATGATAACATTGTTTTTTTAATTAGAGAGGACAAGATGGAAGTGGAAACGATGCTAAAAATGAGGACGGCCTTCAAAGGAACAAACCAAGATCCTGTCAAGTAGTCCGCGTCAAAGATCAGTATAGGTAGGTGCTTAATATCGGTAAATATTAAGGTCTATTTCAGTAGGTGGAATTTGTCCGGTTTCTATTTTCCAGTCTACTATTTTATTATCCTTAACAAAAAAAATACGATAACGCCAGTAGGTGCGGGAGGGAGTACGCGTATAACTACTATTGCTCCAAGCATACGTACCGGCTGGTACATAGATTGTTTCGGAAAACAACAGCATTTCTGTTGTACCGTTATCGGATGTTTTATCAGGTATTCCCCATGCTGTCAACAATTCCTGTTTAGAATGACCGCGCCAATAATCCATCGTTTTCTTGGTTGATTGGCAAGATGTTACGAACATTAGGATGAGTAGAAAAATATTTTTCATAGGAATTGAGAGGGGTAATAACTGCTCAGGCCCCACGGATTTGTTATAAATGATGATTGAACTGAAAATCTTATCTTCACAGCACTAGGTATGCTCCTTGTAGCAAAAAAAGAACTTTAAAATTACCAGTTTCGAGAGCCCAAAGAATCAACTAAAGCTTTATGTATTAACCTTAAAAATAGAAAATTTCGTTCAACTTTTAGGCTTCAAAATAATGTACTTAAAGACGGAGCGTATCAAGGATCAGAACAAGGTGCATGATCAATGACGTGCTATGAAAAGGGAATTATGAATTTGGTCAGTTCATCTTTTTCACTTTTTCAATGCTTGCCTCTGGGGATGAGAACTTTGAAGGATACCTTTCATTTAGTTGTTCGCTGCTAAAGAACCTTGACACGGCTTATAGAAAGGCGAACTTGGAGATAAAGCAAAGGATCATTGGTTCGATATTTCCAGGAAAGTTGATTTTTGAAGAAAATCAATATCGAATCACAAAAGTCAATGAGGTAGTGGCCTTAATATGCTTGAATGGTGGTGGTTTAAGCGGAAATAAAAAAGGACATCAGAAGAATAAAACTCTGATGTCTGGTCAAGTAGACCTGACGGACAAATTGTCGAACCCTTTGAAGCTGTTATATATTCTGAATCAAGAGATTACGAGTCCAGTGAGCAATTACTCATGTCGTAGTGAATCCACTGGATTAGCGCTCGCAGCTTTGATTGACTGATATCCGACCGTAAGCCATGCAATAGCAATGGCAGATGCACCTGCAACAATAAAAACAAATAAATTGATATCTACGCGATATGCGAATCCGCTCAACCACTGGGATGACACCCACCAACTGAACACAGTGGCAGGTACGAAGGCGATGAGCACCAGCACAATAAGTTCTTTAGTCAACATCATGGAAAGCGAACTTACCGAGGCACCCAATACTTTACGTATGCCAATTTCTTTCGTGCGCTGTTCAGCCGTGAACGCAGCAAGAGCGAACAAGCCAAGACAGGCAATGAATATGGCCAGGCCAGAGAACACACTTAACACTTGCTCCATCCTCAGCTCCGAACGAAAAAGTTTGTCAAAATTTTCATCCATAAAAGAATACTCGAATGGTTCCGAGTTGCCATATTGCTTCCAGAGTTTTGCGGTGTTGTCAATCACTGTTTTGGCACTGCCCTCGTAGCGCACCATCAAGTTGCCCAAAGAACTGCGATATAAAAAAATAGCTAACGGCCGCACTTTGTCGCGGTAGCTTTCAAAATTAAAATCCTTCATAATGCCGATAACATAAGCTGGTACATAGGTACCATTTGGGCTGTGCAGGACCTCTTGCCCTTCAGTTTTATCAAACCCAAATTCTATTGCAGCCGCTTCGTTGATGACCACCGCAGTAGAATCAGAAGGAAAATCATTTGAAAAATAACGACCATCCTTCATCTCAAACTTCAGCACATCTTGAAAATCAAAATCGGCTCGGTAAATCCCGACAAAATGATCTCCTCCTGATCTGCCAGAACGCATCGCCCCAGGACTGTACCCCCCCGGAAATTTGTTTTGGGTAAAACTGACTTTCGAGACTTCGGGTTGCTGAACCAATGCATTGCGAAAGGCTTCCCCATTTTTGCCAAGCCGATGCCCGGTTTCGATCACCAACACGTTTTCCTTGTCCATGCCCATTTGCAATTGTTGCATGAAATTGATTTGAGTATAAACAACTGAAGTGACGATGATGAGGAAAATAGAAATGGCAAATTGAAACACTACTAACGCGCTGCGGATGCCTTTGCTCTTGAGCCCTGTGCTGACTTTCCCCTTCAAAACGTCAACTGCACTAAATGAAGTAAGGTAAAATGCAGGATAGCTCCCTGCCAGCAAACCAACAATCAGCAACATCAACCCAACTCCCAAAATGAATTTGACATCCAATAAATTGATCATGGACAATTCTTTTCCAGAAAGTATGTTGAAGGCGGGCAACAAAAAATAGGAAAGTACTACAGCCAAAGCAACAGCCACTAAACTGTATAGCATAGACTCAGCAAGAAATTGCCCGATCATCTGGCTACGAATCGAGCCAAACGTTTTACGCAAGCCTACTTCCTTTGCACGACAAGCAGATTGCGCGGTGGACATGTTCATAAAATTGATGCAGGCGATAGCTAGGATAAAAATGCCAATGCCTCCAAAGACATAAATGTACATCATGCTTCCACTCGGCTCTATGTCTTCTTGTGAAGTTGATTTCAAATGGATGTCAGTGATTTTTGTTGTATAGTAACTATAAGCTCCACCTGCTTTGCGAAATTGATCCAGACTGCTGCCCAGAAATCGCTGTAATTCAGCAGCTACATTTTTAGTCACTATTTTTTCAAATTTTTTATCGACATCAGAAACGGACGTGTTTTTTCGCAACATAAAATACGTGTACACGCCACTGTTAAGCCAGTAATTCATTTTGAGGTAATTATCTGGCCCGGCATCCGAAAGCAATACATCAAAACGAAAATGTGAATTGTTTGGGCAATCGGCTGCTACACCTGTTATTTTATACGGCACTTTGTCTTCACCTTCGCCCATGAGGATTAATTTCTCAAGCGGGTTTTCATCACCGAAATATTTGCGCGCTGTCGTCTCGGTAAGCACCACTGAATTAGGTTCCTTTAAGGCAGTTTTGGTATTGCCTGAAATAAGTTTGAAGGAGAAGAAATCAAAAAAGTTGCTTTCCGTAATAATCACTTTATCCTCAGTAAATGCTTTTTCCCCATATCGAAAAATAGGCTTTCCCCAGCGATGAAACCTGAGCGTAGATTCCACTTCAGGTATCTCCGCAATCATCGCATCAGCCAAGGGTGGGCAAATAGAAGGACTGCGCACATCTTGCTCCCCAAACTTCTTGTGAAGCCCCACTTGGTAAATCCTATCGGCATTGGCGTGGAATCGATCGTAACTAAATTCATCAATTATATACAGGGTAACGAGCAAACAAGCGGTGATGCCTATAGTCATACCCAATATGTTGATGCTCGCAAAAAACTTTCGCTTACGAATGTTGCGAATGGAGATGGTGAAATAGTTTTTAAGCATGGCCCACTGATTAAAGATCGAAGACTGGCAAACTACAACTCTTTGTATCCAGCTGGGTAAAATCACTTGTAAAAAAATGTAAATGAAATGTAAATTCTGTTTTGCAATCTATAAACTTTTCATTCTGTCCAAAGTGGGTTCGATTCTCTTTGGGTCAAAAGCAATTTCAAGGAGAATTGAACGTGATCGACTTTAATAAGAAGAGAATGAAATTGATTTCAAGCAAGAAATCAAAGGGTTCGAAAATCTCGAAAAGTAGTCCCGGCAGGAATCGAACCTGCATCAAAAGTTTAGGAAACTTCTATTCTATCCATTGAACTACGGGACCGAAAAAACAGACTACCAACTGTAGCCCTTGGTCGGGGTGAGATGATTCGAACATCCGACCTCCACGTCCCTAACGTGATGCGCTAACCGGGCTGCGCTACACCCCGAACTCTAAAATCAGGGCGCAATATTAGCAATTTTACATCAATTGATTAACGGCATTCCGATTTTTCACATGATGAAAGTTTATTTTTACACTAATGTTACCTCCCAATTTTTATAAGACGCTATGGATTACATTTTTCCTTTTGCCATTGGGCTGCGGGTTTGCTCAAAATAGCTCCGTTCGGCAGGCGGAAAAAAGAATGGCAGTGGGTAACTGGGGAAATGCGCGACAATTGCTGTCGAAGGCTCTACATAAAGATTCTCTCAATATTGAGGCAGAACTTTTGGTAGCCCGGTGGTTTTTGGATCTTAATAACCCTGGCCGTCATGTTGACTCGGCTTATTATTATAGTATCCGTGCTGTTAAAACTTTTAATACAACTGCTGCCAAACAAAAAGATAAATTAAAGCGCAACTTGGTAGACAGTGCATCAATTGTTACCCTTCGGTCTAAAATTGACAGCGTTGCATTTGAGGAGGCCAAACAAATCAATTCCGAGAAGTCGTACAATGATTTTCTGGGCCTATACCAATTTGCAAGCCAACGGAATATGGCTGTAGAGTTGCGTGACGAAGTCGCCTTTTTGAATGCTCTGAAAGTGAATAGCACCCAGGCTTTTGAAAATTATATTAAGCAATATCCAAAAGCCAATCGGGCGAGAGAAGCCAGAGACCGACTGGAGAAATTATTATTTGAAACATACACACATGATAAAAAACTAAACAGTTATCTGGCTTTTTTGAAAAAATTCCCTGCCAGTCATTTCAGGCTGGAAGCCGAGAAAAACATTTTTGAAATCACTACCAGTAGTGGCTCTCCTGAGGATTTTATACATTTTACCGAGACTTACCCGGGCAGCTCCTTTTCGCCCTATGCCCGAAATATTTTATTTCACATTCGCCGAGAAACAGAAGAAAAAATCCCTACACGTTTACTAAACGATTCGCTAAAAAAAGTAATCGAACTAAATAAGCTGATTTGGGCTCCTGTTTATAAAAATGGAAAGTACGGATTTATGGATCTCAATGGAACTGAGACTTTGGCGCCTCAATATGACAACATTGATGAAAGCTATCGGTGTGGATATATCACAGACGATATCCTATTGACGAGTGCTGGGTTAATAAGCAGGAGCGGAAGATGGTTGGCGAGCGCGGCTATTATTAAAAATATCGGTTATGGATTTTTGAAACTTGGTGATAGCACTTGTGTTCATGTTTTGCATAAGTCGGGGAAAATGATTTTGAAAGATTGTGCACAAGATATCCGGGTGCTTGGCGGCAGGTTTTTGGTCGTCAAAAAAAATAATCTTTTGAGCCTGGTTGCCTTAAATGGCCGTATGCTGCTCGGTCTGCAGTGGCAGTCTATACAAATGATTGAAGGTGTTGTAGTTCTTGATCAGTACGGTAAGAAAACGATTTGCACTGTCGAGCAACTGGCGCGTGTGGCGGACGGTAATGTGCTCCCCGAAACTCTTGTATTTGATGACGTAAGGGCGATTGATCATGATATGCTTTTGGTTCGCAACGGCTCCCTTGAGGGCATCCTGAACTCAAGACTGGAGTGGATCGTGCCCCTCGGCCCGCAGTCGCTTGCCAAAACAGCTTTCGGGCTTGTTAGGAAAATAAATGATCAATTTATTTTTGCTGGCCTTTCACCAGATATCGAAAACATGCCCTGGAAAAAATACAGATACTATAAACAATGGCTGCTGTTAACTGGAGCCTCGGGCCAAGTATTATTTGACACGCACTCAAAAAAAATAGTTGAACAAAAGACAGACAGTATTTGGTTTGATCGCGGACTTGCATTTGCAAGGCGAGGTGATTCTGTTCGGGTTCATGTCAACTCCTCTACACAACTTTCACTTCATAAAAATTTAAAAATCGACTTTGTTCAAGCTTCTGATTCCATACGGTATTTTTTAGTTGACCAAAAAAACAGGAAAACGATTTTTAGTATTGCTACCGGTGAAAAATTATTTAGCGAGGACTATGATAAAATTGAATCCTTATTTGAAGATCACTTTATCGTAACGAAAAAGAATAAAAAGGGACTGCTTAATAAATCAGGTAAGCCGTTACTTTTGCCGGAATACGATGAGTTATTACTTAATAATTATCAACAACTTTCCTTGTTGAAGAATAAAAAATTCGGACTGTACGATCTTAAGTCAGGTAAGTTGATTAAGCCAGAGTTTGAACGAAATATTTTACAACTCGATAGTACAATACTGATTGTATTCAAAAATGGATTTTACGGACTAATGGATTGGAACACGATGCCAATCGGAAAATTTGAATTTGACGAAATACAGCCGTGGACAAAAAATGTAATCTGGGCAAGACTAGGATTTGAATGGAGCCTGATCGATTTCAGGCAACAAAAAAAGATACTGGCACACATAAAGAATTTTCATTTGCTGAAAGATAGGCCGGAAGAAAAATTAGCCATTATACAACAGGAAAATTATTACGGTGCCATCAGCACCACCCACGGAGTAATAATTTCACCGGCCTTTTCATTGGTAGAGAATATCGGCAGTGCTGATGAGCCTCTTTTTTTTACTTCAAAAGAAGTGGAAGAAGCACAGATTGTAGTAGTGATTTATTATGACCGTCATGGCAAACTATTACGCAAGCAGGTTTATGAAGAAAGTGAATTTGCTAAGATTGTTTGCCAAGGAGATTAATTCATTTGCCGTTCATATAACTTTAATATTGCTTCAGCCGAAATGATGGATTTTTTTAGGTAATTGAACCAGAATATTTTTTATGAAAATGAAAGGAGTTTTACTGACTTGTCTTGGTTTGACAATGGTATGTTTGTCTTTTGGTCAGGACAGACCGAAACTGGTAGTAGGAATTGTAGTAGACCAGATGCGGCAGGAATATTTGTATCGGTTTCAAAAAAAGTTTGGCGAGAACGGATTCAAGCGGCTGATGAACGATGGCTTCATGCTTACCAACGCACACTATAACTATGTACCGACCTTTACAGGACCGGGCCATGCATCCGTTTTCACGGGATCTACTCCAGCTATTCATGGCATTATTGGAAACGACTGGTGGGATAAAAACTCAAAGAAAGAAGTGAATTGTGTGGAGGATGACCGGCAAAAACCGGTCGGCAGTGTTGATGGAAATGGTGACGTAAGCCCTTGGCGATTGCTGTCCACTACCATCACGGATGAACTAAAGCAATCATCTCAGAAAAAATCAAAAGTGATTGGTATTTCAATCAAAGATCGTGGCGCAGTGCTTCCGGCTGGCCACATGGCCGATGCTGCATTTTGGTATGATGCCAAAACAGGAAAATTTATTTCAAGTACTTATTACTTGTCTGCGTTGCCTGCCTGGGTTGATAATTTCAATGCGCTTAAGTTAAGTGATGGTTATCTCGACAAGGAATGGAAAACCTATTATCCGATAGAGCAATACACCGAGAGCGGGCCGGATGATTCGCCTTATGAAAGAAAACTGAAAGGCAAAGACAAACCAGTGTTTCCTTACGATCTAAAAATGCTAAAAGCAGATAACGGCGGCTATGATTTGCTTTCGCACACGCCAATGGGCGATGACTTGCTTACAGCATTTGTTGGTGCGGCACTAAAGGGCGAAGCTTTGGGAAAAGGCGAGCAAACTGATTTCCTTACATTATCATACTCCTGCCCGGACCTGATTGGTCATGGAGTTGGACCGAACTCTGTAGAAATTGAAGACACGTACATCCGACTTGATAAAAACATTGAAGACTTATTGGCCAAGCTCGACAGTGAGGTGGGAAAAGATAAATACATCGTGTTTCTCACAGCTGATCATGCCGTAGTAGAGGTACCTCAGTCTCTGAAAGACAACCGTATACCAGGAGGAAATTTTACTGACTCCAAAACATTGAAAGATGAGTTGAATGGATACCTTCAAAAGTATTTCCCCAATAGAACATTGGTAGAAGCTGTTGCTAATAACCAGGTGTTCTTCAATCAGGATCTATTTATTGGAGACCCAAGAAGCTCAGGCATTGATCTGTTAATTGCCTCCGACCTCGCCTTGAATTATATTCAATCAAAAGAGGGAGTAGCGCAAGTGTATACCAAAAGTGTTTTAAAGCAGGGGAGTTACAACGCTACGGGTGTTAAAGGTATGATTGTGCGTGGATACAATCACAAACGTAGTGGTGATATTGCCTATGAGCTGGAGCCAGGCTGGGTGAGTGGTGGCGGTGCCCAGGGAACAACGCATGGCTCTTCATATACCTATGATACTAATGTGCCTGTCTTATTTTTTGGTAAAGGCATTCGCAAAGGAAGTTCAGCAACCTACCACGCAATTACAGACGTTGCTCCAACGCTTTCGGTGTTGCTGAAGATAAAATTCCCTAGTGGCTGTACGGGTCAGCCGATTACAGAAATTGTAGATGGCAAGTAAAAACAAACGACTAGTCTCTAAAAATCTTCAGCGATCTGCTCAAGTTTTTTCTTCTTGTCGGCATACATCTTTTTAATGAGCGGGTAGGAATGATAAGTAAGCGTTACTTCTTTGCGGTTGCCTTTGTACACTAGAGATATCTGCTCTGGCACACGCCAGTAATATGCTTCGGTGCGGATGCTATACGTAGCCTTGCCATACAGTTTTTCCAATGCCCGCATTATCCGCGGGTCTTTGGGTGTAGTAACAATGATTTCGTATATCAATCCTTTATAAACCTTAAGCTCCACGCCATTCACCTCCGCTTCGCCTATTTTTTCGTATGCCGGATTCTTCACTTCATAAAGTTTTGCCTCAAACTCTTTCAGTTCTGTAAAGTCTTTTTTGAATGATGCGCCTTTCACACTGTCTACCGGACTCCCAAGCTTAATGTCTTTAAATCCGTTTCTGCGCGGGAGTTCAGAGATGTCCTGACCGGCAGCGGTTAAAAAGGAGAACAAAAAAAGCAATCCGGCTAAATTCTTAGTCATGGCTTTGGTTCTATAAATTGGATGGGGAAATCGATCTGGGTTTTGTCCCAAAGTAAAAATACTTCTGCCGTGTCCGTTTTTTGGTCAATGCGAATTGTGAATGAGTCATAAACGACATTGTCGGCTATTAATTTTGCAGGTACATCGAATCGCAATACATCTGCTTTTGAATTGTAGTTGTAAGATCCCCATAAACCCAAGTCGCTGTTGATAATTACAGTCCATTTTTCCCTACCGGGAATTGTAAACAAGGAATAGGTTCCTGCCTTAAGAGTTGTGCCGTTAATTAAAATCTCTTTTGTGAGGGTGACTTCAGTTGCTTCATTTGCACCGGTTCGCCATACCTGATCATAAGGCACGAGTTTGCCAAAAACTTCGCGTGCATGTTTTTGCGGCTGTGAATAAACAATCTTTAAATAGGTGTCTTTGTAGTGTGCAGTGGCTAGTGCCAGCGGACTCAGCCTTGGCTTGGCTGTCTCTTGTGAAAAGGCGTACGTTGAAAAAATGACAGTCAACAAAACGGACTGGAACAAAACCTTCATGCGGCCAACATTTTAAAGCGAAGATAGGAAATTGAATTCATTCAGTATTTTTGCCAATCAGCTTTACAACTATTTAATGATGGATCCACGCCCGGCCTTTGATGATATATATATGGAGTTGGCTGTTAATCTGGCCAAGCGCTCGCATTGCATCAGGCGCCATGTTGGTGCCGTGCTTACCAAGGATACCCGCATTATCTCTATTGGCTATAATGGCCCGCCCAGTGGCACACATAATTGTGATGAATTGTGGCCGCAGAATGGCTGTCCGCGCGACTCGAAAGGAAGCTGCTCATTGGCTATTCATGCCGAGCAAAATGCAATTCTTTATGCCGTAAAAAACAAAACCTCTGTTGATGGCGCGACTTTATATGTTACGCTTTCGCCTTGTTTAGCTTGTGCGCGAATTATTTACAGCATGGGTATCAACCGCGTGATTTATTTCAACTCGTATGCCGAATACAAAGGCCTTGCCTCGGACGAAGGCGTTGATTTCCTAAGAACGTTTGGAATTGAATGTCAGAAATATGAGGGCAAGCTAGACAACGTCACCCATATGATTTGACCAAAGAGTTATTTTGTTGCCAGCGTGTTTTCAATATCTGTGACCAGTTTGGCAGTAACGCCCTTGGTCTTCTTTGCGAGCTCAGCTTTGAAAACCTTAAGTGCCCGAGAGGCAACATCATACAAACCTACAGGATTATGATCGTGACTATAGCTGCCAAGGCACCAGGCAATATCGGCCTGAAGTTGATGTTCAATGTTCAATGCTTTCAGTTTGCTCAGGATGCCTTCGGCGGTTTTGACAATTGCCGGTGCGCTTGCTTTAACAGTCTTTTTAACCGGTGCTTTTGCAGGTTTGGTAATTGCTTTTGCCATACTTTTTTATTTCAAAGATAACACCGCTAGCCGCCCGAACGAAATGGCCATGAGTAAATATTTACGCAACCGTTGCCAGTATTTCGCAGGCTGCAACGATTGTAAATAGCCTGTCATAGTGCTAAAAATAAAGGGCGATTTTTCTTTTCTGTTGTTAAGTTATAATTTCATGTTGTGAAAAAGAGCGTTTTAAGTTTTTTAAGCCCTAATGCAGATGAGCGCGGCCAGGTTGCCTTGATGTTGGCCACCGGTTTTTTCTTTGGTACTTATATCGCCACTTTTCAGGTAACGGCAGAATCGCTTTTTCTTAACCAGATGAGCAGCCACATCAACCAGGCCTTTCTGGCTTCTGGTGTTTTGGGTATTGCTTCTACGGTGGTCTTTTCGTTTTTTCAAAACCGGGTGAAATTTGTGTCGCTCACCATTGCCAGCATGGCTATGATTGTGCTGATTACCTCACTCGTTTACTATTTGTATCGATTTGGCGATCCTTCGCTGCACAACAAAGTTCTGTTTCTCATGTATTGCCTTACGGGGCCGGTTACTGCAGTTTTGTTGCTTTGCTATTGGGGGATTTTCGGGAGGCTTTTTAATTTCAAACAGTCCAAGCGAATTATTGGTTGGATTGATACCGGACAGTTGGTGGCAATTATCCTTGCCAATTTTTTTATTCCCTTTACAGCCTTTCTTTTTAAGAATACAGCAGATTACCTGATTGTGTGCAACATCAGTATTATCATATCACTCATATTCATCATCATCATTGCATCCCGGTTTAAATTGACCAAAAACGATCCTAAGGAATTTGACAATACCATAAGATATGAGACCGGATTCGGAAGGATGTTTCAGGACAAATACATCGTTTTGCTTGCCTGGTTCCTGATCGTTTCGATGGTTACTTTTATTTTTAACCAATACTCATTTCAAACGTTGCTCAACCAGCAATACCCGGTTCAGCGCGACTTGACAAACTTTCTGGCCTATTTCAACGGAACGATTTATTTGCTGAGTTTGATCATGCAGACATTTGTGAATGACCGCATCCTGGGCACTTATGGCATTCGCGTTTCGCTGATCATCCTGCCGATTGTCACCTGTATTTTTGCATTTGGTTCGTTTATCACAAGTTCGTTTTTCGGATATTCTCTTCAGACAAGTCCGCAGGCTTATGTCTTCTTCTTTTTATTCATTGCATTGACCCGCCTTTTCAACGGCACACTACGCGAGTCACTCGAAAACCCGGTGTATAAGCTATTGTTTATACCTCTGGACGGGCGTTATCGATTTGGTATTCAATCCAAAATTGAAGGTGTGATCAACGAGTCAGGCAGATTTATTGCCGGCCTTTTGGTATTCCTTTTCGGCTTATTGGTTTTTTTTAAAATATCATGGATACCACCAATAATCTTAGGCCTAGGCGCTGTATATATGCTGCTCGCACGCAACCTTTATGGCGGCTATAAAAATAAGATCCGATCCAAGCTCGAGAGCTCTGAGTTTCACCAGGATAAGTTAGAGATTGGTTTTGCTCAAATTACGTCCACTCTTGAAGAACGATTGACAGACTCTAAAACTTCCAAAGCAGTCTTTTCTTTTAAGCTTTTGGAAAAACTAAATCCATCACGTGTTGGTGTGTGGGTTAATTCATTGATGAAGAACGGCCAGGAAGAAGCTCAGGATTATGCTCAGCGCAGAATGAATGAGATGAAAGGGCTTTCCGTTTCTGAAAACTATGTGATTCGGTTAGATAAGTCCAGGGTGAGCGGTGAAGGAAAAAATATTTTATCAGCTATAGATATAGAGCAAATACTGAAGAGTGGCGGTGAGATTACCAAGTTTAGAATTCAAAAACTGGCTCGTTCTGCTCAAGTAGGAGATAGGCAATATGCAGCCGAACTTTTACTGCACTCTTCTTCCGAAGAGAACATCTCTTTTCTGGTGGAACTGTTATACGAATCTGACCCCAAAGTGCGAAGAACTGCTTTGGCTACTGCTTCCAAAAGATTTAATGGTGAGGTTATCAATGCGGTAATTGATAACCTCAACAATCCGCAATATTCCAACCTGGCGATGAACTCGCTTACATTGATGGGCGGCCAGGCGCTAAGTTATCTTGATAGTGGCTTCTACCGGTTGGGACAAAATACGCAGACGATGATGCGCATCATTCAAGTATTGGGCCGCATTGGCGGACAGCGTGCTAAAGACTTGTTGTGGGGTAAAATCGACTATCCCGATAAAGGTATTGTTTCGCAAGTGTTGTTATCCCTTGGCGAATGTGGCTTTAAAGCTGGTATTGCTCAGATCACCCGTATCAAATATGCAATTGAGACTGACATTGCTGACTTAGCTTGGAACCTGAACGCCATTAGGGAGTTGGGCGAAGATCAGCGCAGCTCGCAAGTACGAGCATCATTACGCGAAGAGATCAACCACGATATTGAGCACATCTATATGCTGCTGGCCATGTTGTACGATACGAGGTCAATACAATTAGTGAAGGAGAATATTGAGAGCGGTACATCTGAAGGTACTACCTATGCGGTGGAATTGCTTGATGTGTTCCTTTCTGAGCAATTAAAGATTCGTGTTATTCCGGTATTGGACGAAATCAGTGACAGCGAAAAAATCAACAGACTGGAAGTCTTTTATCCTCGGGTAAATCTTGACGAAAAGCTGGTACTCAAATTTTTGATCAACCGTGACTTTACGCAGACCAATCGCTGGACAAGAGCCACTGTAATTCATCAGATTGGCATGCAGAAGATATCTGAATTTACTCTAGACCTGATTGCTCAGCTTTTCAACCCCGACAGACTGATCCGCGAGATCGCAGGCTGGGCCTTGCATCAAATTGACCCGCGTCTTTATGAAGTAAACTCCCGCAGGCTTGATGAAGATCACTCGCGCTGGCTTGATCGGGCTGTATTAAAAGACCATCAGGATAATAAACTGATGCTTTACGAGAAAGCAGCGTTTTTTCAAAATATTAGTGTTTTCTATGGCATCCCGGGTCTCACGCTTTCGTACCTAGCCGATATCGCAAGAGAACAGAAATTAAAAGCGGATGAATTTTTATCCGTGGATGAGAGACTGAACAACGATTTTTTCATCATTTATAATGGATCAGTGCAGTATTATGAAAAAAGCCGGTATGTACGTGATTTTGGAAAAGGACAGTTTGTGGGGGAGATGCTATCGGCTCCCGGCTTTATAAATACCAACCTTCTGGTGGCCAAGGAAGAGACGATTTTGCTTAAAATCAACAAAGATCAGTTTTACGAATTGCTGTCGGATAATGTGAAGTTGACCGACAAGTTTTTGCAATTTGTTTGAAATTCCCTAAATTTTACATTTTTTGACGTAGGATAAGGTTCTATCTTTGATTTTTTAACTGGAAGACTAGGGTTGATCTCCTTCAACTTTCGTTTTTTTGATAAATATTGTACTCGATAAGAAATGCTTAATTCACCTGTCAAGGTTGGCATGATGGATGAATCAGCTCCCGAAGACTTGTTTTCAGACGACAAGATCGGGACTAATCCATTTCCGGGGCTTCGTCCGTTTACCATGGAAGAGTGTTATCTCTTTTTTGGTCGCGAAGGTCAGGTGGATGATATATTGCTAAAACTTTCGCAGCATCGCTCAGTCACGGTGATGGGCTATTCGGGCAGCGGTAAGTCGAGTTTGATGTTTTGCGGGCTTCTTCCCGTACTTTATGGCGGTTTCACAACACAAACTGGCCCCTTCTGGAAAATCCTTACAGCACGTCCCGGAAATTCGCCCATTAATAACCTTACTGAATCTATTCTTGCTTCGCTTAGCCAACTGGGCCGTATTGAAGAAGATGACCGGCACATTCACCGAGCAATTATTAATTCTGTGCTTCGCAGCGGGCCTAATGGTTTGGTTGAAATAGCACGGTACATTCAGCAAGACGAGAACGAAAACGTCTTTTTTCTCATTGATCAGTTTGAAGAGCTATTCCGCTTTTCAGATACCAACAATGAGGAAGTAGTGAACGAGGCTACAGC